>ENA-OPWC01000639-OPWC01000639.1-human-gut-metagenome-genome-assembly--contig:-NODE-639-length-28459-cov-4.414801_pt1 | contig 28459 bp, 20 predicted proteins | sample MGYA00241504_ERZ502000 | MGnify/ENA primary metagenome ERZ502000 (study PRJEB25962, sample SAMEA2042005) | human gut metagenome | biome: human gut; feature: human-associated habitat; material: faeces...
GTGTGCTCTCGTGATATTCAGAAATAAGATCAAAGTGTCTGATTTTTTGATGAGTATTTTGGTCTCAACTATACTGCTTGTAGCATTTCCGGCGTTCATATCTTCTTGCAACTCACTTCGCAGCAAGGGTATAACAACAGCGCAGAACATAAAGATCAATGATCAATCTGAACAGACAACGGTCGACAAAGACGGCACAGTCACTGTCGGAACATTGGGCAAGGATCTTCTGGCGTCGGGAATATATGACGTTGAAAACAGCGTTGATAATAAGAAGATGATGACTTACCTCGATACTGTGGGCAGTTCAGGAAATGTAAAGGACATTCAGATAACAGGTGGAATTGAGCCTGACGATAGCAAGCCTTGGACTACCCGTTATCTTACAGATATACATGACGTATATCCTAAGCAGAAAAAGTACAATAGTCTAACCACAGAGAATATGATGTCCCTTTTAGGACTTGAAAATGAATATAATGTTCTAAAGAATGCAAATGGAGAGCTTATACTCAGTGCAGATTATGGTGCAAATATGCAGGTATACTGTTCAGTATACAGCACATCAGGTTCGATATATGGCAGTGTTCTGTCTGAAAAAGACTATGATAAATTTTTATCAGCCTCTATCGGCGACGCCTGCCCTTATGGCGTGACCTTAGGCGATCTCCATTACCCTGACGGCAGCCGAATAACTAATGTAAGCAACTTCAACACATATATCCGTGACCTCATAGCCAATCACCCTGCAGTAGCTGCGGCTGGAAAAACGCAGGAGGTAGGAGCAAACGCACATACTGTTGAGGAAGCACTTGACATTATCAAGGATGATGTTATAAGGGAGCTTAACATAGCGGCAAATACAAATACCGCCAAAGATGCAGAACCAGTAAATGCAGAATATCAATCTTTTCCTCTTTTTGACGAGGAAGATTATGATGATCTTGATTCGGTAGAGCAGATCATACGCAGAAATATAACCAGCGGCTACACGGTTGACTGTTTATATTATTATCATATCGACTTCTGGTCAACCTTTGTGCTTATGCTTGCAGTGGCTATCTGCCTTATTTTCAGCGGAATAAAAATAGCAACTACGCTATTTGAAATAATGTTTGCACAGCTCATTACACCCTTTATCATAGCAACAGACCTTAACGGCTCAGGCAGAGCTAAAAAAGCTATCCAGAATATGCTGCTTTCAAACATAATTCTTATGATAGTTGTAATTCTTTTAAGAATATACATAGCCGTTATATGGGGCGTAAAATCTTCTGATTATGGAGATAATTTTGCCGTAATGCTTATAGTCATAATCGCAGGAGCAAAATTTGTTATAGACGGACCTGAGATACTGACTAAGCTGTTCGGCATTGACGCAGGTGTTAAGTCTGGCGCAGCCACAATGATGGCTATAAACCAATCAATGCAAATGGGCAGTTATGCCACAATGGGACTTGCTCGTGCAGGAAGCAGCGTTGTACATGGGGCAGGAAGTGTTGCAAAGCATACCGCAAGCAGCGCAGCAGGAGCAGTAAAAGGCTTTGCAGGCGGCGTATATGGTGGTATACACGGCGGTGATACTACCCCTGGCAAGATAGGAAAAGCTATAGGCGGCGCAGCAGCAGGAACTGTAACAGGCGCTGTCGGTGGAGCTTTCGGTCATACTAATGCAGGCGCAAAGGCAGCTTATGCAGTAACAAATCCAGGCTCAATAAAAGATACATTCTCAAATGCAAAAGACAACATTGCCAATAACGTAAAAGAGTCTGTAGGAGAGGGCTTTTCCTCAGGCGGCGCAGGCAGTGCTTCAAAGGGTGCTGACGGAAAGGACGGCTTAAATGGCACTAACGGCATGAATGGAGCTAAAGGTGACAGAGGTGCGCAAGGTGCAGCAGGGAAAGACGGCACAAATGGAACTGATACAAGAGCCAACAACAATGAAAACAGCAGCAATAACAGAAATAATAACGGCACATCTCAGCCTGCCCGTGGCAGCGGCTTTAACGTTCCGACATCATCAGGTGAAAATAGCAACAATGCCACTAGCAAGAGCGGCAACGGTTTGAATATTCCAAATCCTGCAAGCAGAAATACCGCCAGTGCAGGAAACGGCGGCAGCTGCTCTGACGCTCCAAAACCGACAAACAGCAGCAACAGCAGTGAGCCGAATAATAACAGCGGCAGCGGCTTCAATAAGGAAGGAGAAAACTAAGCTATGGGAGTAGTACCGAAAAAAACTAAAGCGGAGCAGCGTATATTTAGACACATAAACCTTACCAAAATAGTTGGCTTTATAGTTACTCTTTTGGTAGCCTCGCAGTTATCGGGAATGTTGGTCAGCTCTAAGCTTGGCATTCCTTTTATCATATTCTGTGGCGCAGTGTTTATTATTATGAGCGGCAAAAGCCCCTCTGACCCCTGCAAATGCTTTGCAGAGGCTTGGCTTGAGTGGCTCAGCTATCTTATGACAAATAAAACGCTGCATAAGCACAAGGAAGGAGAACAAAATAATGAAAAAGAAGTCATCGACATTGAAAAATAAAATCGAAACTTCCAAAGGCTTTGCGAGAGAAAAAAAAACCAAAAAGCTGAAAGATGATCCGTCAAGCATAATGTCACGTCTGTCATTTGAAAGCATACATAACGGAATAGTCGAGCTGAAAGTAAAAGGCAAGCCGCTCAAAATGGGCGTGCTTGCGGTATCGGGAATGGATATATTTGACCTTAATGACTATGACCGCAACACTGTTTTCAATAATTTTGCGAAAGCAACATTATCCATAGGCACAGGTCACAAGTATGTTTTCACATCAAAAACGCCATATCTTGCTAATCAAAAAGCTTTTATAAAATACAAAAGTCAGCAGAGCATAAACAGATATTCCGAATATCTGCTCAATGAACAGTACGAGCTGTTTGACAGCTTTGAGAGCAGCCATTTTGACAGAATGGCGTATCTTTTCATATACTCCGATGACGAGAAGAAAATCTATAACGGTGCACAACGTTTTATCAGCCATATGCGAGATATAGACGTATCGTGGTGTTCCGATGATGAAATAATCGTCACGCTTAACAAGCTTATCTGTCTGAATACAGAAAATCAGCAGCTATCTGAAAAAGGCAGCCTGAATGAGATCATTTTACCTGAGAAGATAACTTTTCGACCTAATTACTACAAAGTAAATGATGTATACGCACAGACGATAGTTGTTTATGATTATGCAGCGGAAATCGATGACCTCAAGCTGGCTCAAATGGTAATACAATCCTATGATACCATAGTATGGGATATAAGCATATCTGAAAAGGATAAAGTCATAGATGAGATAAGTGCATCCCTGCGTGAGTTAGAGTCACGAGGAGGAATTATTCAAGACGCTGCCGATAAGATAGATACAAATACCGAGTATCAAAAGCTTGAGATCATTTATCAGAACATAAAAAACGGCAATGAGCAGATATATTATGTTACGCTCAGATACATTCTGAAAGACACCTCACTTAGCTCTTTGAGCAAGCGTTCAAAAGAGCTTATCCACGAACTGCAGCTCAGCGGTCTGTCTGCGTATATACCGACAAATACCACACAGCATGAGTTTCTTTCTGTTATCGATGATAAAAGCAACACTATTCAGACACCGTTTCCTGTTTTTGATACACTGTCAAGGCAGTTTCCTTTCTATTATCAGTCACATATCGATGATACAGGACTTTTCTTTGGATTCACGGAAACAGGCGGTTTGAATATTCTAAACACGTTTAAAAGGACAAAGACCCGTAACTCATTCGATCTGCTTGCGTTTGGTCTGAAGGGCGGCGGAAAATCAGTTACTTTCAAATCAATGCTTGAGGATCAGCTGCTTTTGGGCAATAAAGTAATGGTACTCGATATCGAAAGTGAATATCAGCCTATGGCTAAAGTTTACGGCGGACAGACAATAAAAATCAACAGCAGCTCAAAAATAAATCCCCTTCAAATATGCAAGGTAGTCGATGCAAGAGTTGATGATGAAATCTCACCTGAGGACGAGGCAAGAGAGAATTTTGCCACAGAGATGTCACGAATACGCACATTTATGTCTATGTATATACCTGAAATAGATATGTATACTATGGAAATCTTCATGGATCTTGTGACAGAATGTCTATCTGACAAGGGCATTTTCCCCGAAACAGATATAACATTTTTTGAGCCTGATAAGTTTCCCTGCTTTACCGATGTGAACAACAAAGTCACTGAAAAGCTGTCACAAACGGATTCACTGCCTAAAAGAAAATATGACGCATACTGCAATATACAAGTATACATAAAGCAGCTTTGCGGCAAGGGTGCATACGCCGGTATGTTTGACGGGGCAACGAACATTGATGTAAAAAGCAACGATCTTATCATCTTCGATGTTAAGAGCATCAGTGAAATGGCTGACAATGTTTATAACGCACAGTTGTTCAACATACTCACTATAATGTGGGCTACCATATGCAAAAACATAGGATATAATCAAAACGTTATCAATCCATGGGATATGCGAAACGTTGTGTGCCTTATTGATGAAGCACACCGTTTCATTTCCGTAAAATACCCTCAGGTAACGGAGTTTATAGAAAAACTATGTCGCCGTACACGAAAATATTTTGCAGGGCTATGGTTCGCAACGCAGTCGATACTTGACTTTATCCCAGACGGAAATCTTGCGGCAGCTGGCTCAATCAAGGTTATTTTCTCACTTGTCCAGTACAAAATGATACTCAAACAATCGCCGGAAAGCATTGAAATTCTTCATCAAGCCTTTCCTCGTTTTTCATATGCAGAGCTCAGAGAAAGCACAGCATTTGAACCGGGACAAATGCTTTTGTCGTTGGACTCGGACAGAGATAAGCTCCATTGCAGAAGAATAGTCGGAGCAAGACAGCTATTGTATATGGGCAATGCTCAGGACAGGATCGAGATCATACACAACTGCTTTTCTCATTATTATAATGAGCACACTAAGCAGGAATACGGTCTTATGCTGAGAAAAATGGACGCTGATTATTTCAGAAAATGCTTTCTTGCAGAAACATATTCTTACCTAAAAATCGAACAGCACATAAGCCAATATATCGACACTGTGATCATTCAAATGGTTGATAATATTATAAAAGAACTTCTTCAGGCAGCTGGAACGGAGGCGACAAGATGAAAGTAGTAAGTCCAAAAGCGAGCAGTAAGATATATAAGATATTCACTATTGTTACTGCTGTTCTGGCTGTTTTGTTTCTCACATCCAACAGTTGGATAGCCTCACTTACATACAAAAGCAAAAGCAACGGCTATAACAAAACAATGTCACTTAACGGCTATAATATCAAGGTGACAGACGCAACATATTACGACAATGTATGCGAATTTGTCATAAAGTGCCGCCTTTCAGGGTCTGACACTGGAGCTACATATCCTGAGGTTACGGCTGTAAATTTTGACGATGACCTTACAGATCATAAGTTCACATCAGGCAATAAGTATGATGATTATTCAAGAAAGATCACAGTAAAAAATCCGCCGTCGAATTTCAAAATAATGCGTGTGGTTATTAAAACTTCTATGCCTGACACAAAATATGATGACGCATATGACGAGTTTGGTGAGAAGATACCGGCGCACACCGAAAAAGGGAAAACTATCACACTTAGAGTAACTATAGACAGAAAAGATATGCAGACCCACGCCGTGAAAATAGTTCCGGGGTACTCTGAAGAAAGCTCAAATGCAAACACAACAAGCAGTTTATACAACTCTGAAACATCTAAAATCACGAGCCAACAAGCTGTAGCAGTGACAACACAAGCTACAGCAACAACCACACATGATCTGAGTGAAAAGGCTGCCGAAGCATCTCAAACGAGCAGGACTACCACGGAGAAACGACAGCCTGCAACAGCAGAAATGAACACGAAGCCTGCCGAAACAAGGGATTACAACGAGCCTGCATATGCGCCGCCGCAGACCACCGATGCGACACATAATGAGCCTGCATATGCACCACCGCAAACCACAGCAGCAACACATAATGAGCCTGCACAAGCTGAAACCACCACAACACAGGCAAGGGTATATTCCATAAAACTCGCAACAGAATTTGAGTACAATGACGTTCAGATCAAGGTAGGTGAGCACACTCAGCTTCGTGCAGAAGTCAAGCCCGATAACGCCGTAAATAAAAACGTAAAATGGGAAAGCAACCGTCCGGACATAGCAACAGTTGACAGCAATGGAAGGGTCACAGCAGTTGCAAAAGGCAAAGCTATCATATCCGCAGTAACAGAAGATAAGGGCTTGCAGGCAAGCTGTATGGTGACCGTCGAGGAATAGAAAAGAGGTAATAAAAATGCTATTTAACAACTCGTCAAATAAAATAAGAATCATAGGATTCTTGGTTTCAGAAGTAAAAATCATCAATGCCTATGCAATAGAATTTCTTATAGCCGTACCGAGAAAAGTCAAAAAAGGAGAGCAAGGATTTAATGATGTTTTCACTGTATATGCCAACGAGGCAAGCACGATCTCCTTTGCAAAAAATCATTTACACAAAGGCTGTGTAGTAGTTGTAAAGGGAGAACTGAGGACCTTTACGGACAAATCAGTGAAGATATGCAGCAGTGATATAACCATTTCGTCACAGAACAAGTGAGGTGAAAACGTTGGAGAATATTCTTTTTGAATACCCGGTACGAGAAGATAACGGTTCATTAGATGAAGAATTTCAGGTATTAAAAAAGCAGCTAACAAAGCTTAAATATGCCGTGATGATATCATCTTTTTGTGCATTGGCGATGTATTTTTTATCTGCATTTTTTGCAAAAGCAGAACTGATTTTTTATTTTCTGACAGCACTTTTTGTGTGTATCGCAATGATAACAGGCAAAATTTTTGTGCGGTATCCTAAGCATCTTTTGCACATAAAAGCTACAGAAAATGAACTGCAGCTTGCTTACTATAAAGACAAAAAAAGCACACACACCTTTACATATAGTGAAATAGAAGAAATACATTTTGCAGATAAAAGTTATACGGCTGTCTGTATTAAACGTGAGGGCAGAAAGCCGATATTGTTCGAGCTGAATAAGGATACACCTGAGCAGGGCTTTTTCCTTTTTACTATTCAGAAAATACTGCCTGCTGTTTGCAAAACAAACAGCAAAGCGATAGCTAAAGAATTTGGAAATGAAGATGATTATTACAACAGAATTTACGAGGGGAATAATAAAAAATGGATATAATCATACGCAATATCCCTGAGAATATGATAGATAAAATAGACAATATAGCAAAAGCTGAGGACTTATCACGGAACGCATTACTTTCAAAACTAATATCAGATTTTGTGAAAAGCAATGACGATTTTGTTGTAAATATTCTTCCGCCTATCGTTCGTGCGTTAGTAAATCAGGAGCTTGACCGCCTTTCAGAGGGTGCAAATTCCACTATAAATAATGTGTATATTGCAGCGCAAAAAATGATAAATACAACAGAAAAAATCGAAAATCTGCTTACAGAAACGCTTAAAAATTCTGAAGAAAACTCAATTACAAATGATGAAATTTTGCGGATACTCGAAATTTCAGACAAAGATAATTCATAAACAGGGCGGTTTTGTTTACACAATAGAAATGTATACAAATTATTACAGCACGAAAAATATATAATTCGTATATAAAGCGGTAAATAATAGGAGCTTTCGTATATAAATCATATATAAAATTTGAGTTGTGATATATAAATAATATATAAACTGCCATTATATACAAAAAATCGTATATAAATCGTATATAGAAAAAGACCTGATGATATCACAGTACCCCACCTGAAACCTCGGTTCTACCGAGGTTTCCAGCAGGCACGATATCGTGCCTTTATGCTCTTGACCCACACCTCTAACTTAGATATCACAAAATAAAATCAAACTACACGGAAAGGTTGGATGAAAAAATGAAAAGCAAACCTATCAATAAACTGCTTTCTTTTTCCGAGCAGGATTTTCAAAAGTTTGTGGAGATAAAGAATCTAAAAGACTTTTCAACTTACAGTGATTGTCTTGCATTTCTGATAGACAGCACTTACAGTAAAGTAAAACATACAGCAAGCGTTGATCGCTTGGCGAATATAGAAAATGATATTGAAAAGCTGCTAATGATCGCAAAAGAAAATAACAGCATGATATATCAGGAGCGTGACGGAATTAATACGCTCCTGCACTTCTACGAAGTGCAGGAATTCCACTCAGCCGACAAGAGATTGAGTGACAGCGAACCTCATGAGGTCATGTCACGATCGAATGACAACTACAAGAGCATCGTACATCAGCGCTCAGTTGATAAGGGTGCAGACTCCCTGCAAGACAAACAGAGTGACTAATAATGACACCAGGAATATTTCACAAATGCAAGTTCGTATACAAATGGCGTATAAGCGGCGACGGCGGCAAAAAGATATTCGATTTTCTGGACTATATGCTGCGTCCGGAGGCGTTCGAGCCCAGCAAGCACGCTGATGAAATGGAATATGTATATTCGGAGTTCATACCAAACGAAAAGAGTCAGGCACAGGATATAAAAAAAGAACGATCCTATGGAGCGTTTACAAGCACTAAAGATAATTTGACCGCCGCTGATCTGGATAAGATACGGCAGCAGGAACGAGCAAGCCGTTCAGAGGGCTGCCCTAAGTATGCAGGTGTTATATCATTTGATAATGCATATCTGCGAAAAAATGATTTCATTGTAGGGAATATGCTTGACAGACAAGCACTTGTGGACGCTGCACGAAAAGGCATTAACGCTATGATAGATAAATCGCAAAAGCTTGACGCCAGCAACTGTTACTGGGTAGGTGCGATCCATGTTAACACAGGCAACGTACACATACACTATCAGCTTGTGGAATATCACCGGCTTGAAGACAGACGCATCACATACAAGAACAGAGGTCAGGACAATGTTGAGCTGGCAGTATTATACGAACTAAAAAGAGTAATGACACACTGCATTGACAAGAGCAAAGCAGCACAAGAGCTTACAAAATTTCAAAGAGATGTACTTGCACCTCATATCAAGTCCGAGTTTGCAGGAAGTATTCAAAAAATAAACGCACTTATCGACAAGATACCTGAGGAGCTTAAAAACAGTGGCAATCAGTGGTGGTACGCAAAGCAAAGTGAACCCATAAAAAACGAAATTCAGAGCTGCATACGGTCTGTAATAGATGAAAACCCCACATTAAGTATTATGTTCGACACATATCTCCATAAGCTTGACGAAATACAGGCAGCGTTGTTTCGCAAAAGATACGGACAAAATTCAAAGTGGGCGAATTATAAAGAAAACGAGCTTTATGGCGAAAACAAAAACGGTAAAGACGGATTTTATTCACGAGTCGGCAATTCATTCCTAAACATATGCCGAGAATACTATATGACCAAGGACAAGAACATACAGATCTACAACAACATCCCAGAGCCGAAAATGTATCTGTCTGAAAAAGAAAGCGAAAGCTTTTCTGAGAAAAATGAGCCTGACTACAACAACGGTATTTCCTCGCAGAAATCAAAAGTGTATCTGTCTGAAAATAAAAAAGATGATTTTGAGGATGCTATGCCTTATGACTCTTTAGAAAACTCTGATATCCCTGATGATTTGGAAATGTACCTATCTTCAAGAAATTATGATGAGTTGTATGAACCAAATGCTCCTGACTACAACTCGGATATTTTTCCGCAAGAGCCTGAAGCGTATCTGTCTGAAAATGATAAAAGCGATCAGGCAGTGGAACGTCTACGCATAGATTGGAGCAAGAACTATAAGCTTGCCCTCGACTATATGTACGGAAATGAACAGAACAAATCAGAAGTCATAAAGAAAGACCCCGAAAAAGCTTTTGAAATACTCTCAATAGAAAGCAAAAGCGGAAATATTATCGCAACATATGACATAGGCAAGCTTTATGACAGCCAAATGCTAAAATCCAATGACGGCGATACACTAAGTCAGCAATATTACAGCAAAGCCTTTGAAGATTTTCACAAGCTGCTGTCCATAGTAAGCATGAGTGATGACAAACGTGATAATTGGACAAAGTCCTATCTCAACTATCGCATAGGTAAAATGTATGAATATGGTCTTGGCGTTACTCAAGACTATAACTCAGCCATAGAGCATTATAAGCTGTCTGAAAACAAATATGCTTATTTTGCTCTCGGAAACATATACAAATACGGCTCTGGTGTTGAAACAGACTATGCCAAAGCATTTGACTATTATATGCACTCACTAAGCAGCAAAGGCGGAATGCCGTTCGCAAGTTATGCCGTAGGACAAGCTTATGAACTGGGACAAGGAGTAGAAAAAGACCTATCAAGTGCGCATAATTTTTACGCTGAAGCTTTAAATGGTTTAGAGAAAATATTCACGAAAAACCATGACGATAATATCAGCTACAAGATAGGTATGATGTATCTGAATGGCAAAGGAACGGATATAGACCTTGAATATGCTGAAAAATATCTGCTGCTCTCGGCGGACTCCAATAACTATAAAGCACAATATATGCTCGGTAAGCTCTATCAGAGCGACAGCAATAAAGATCTTCAAAAGGCTGAAAAAGTCCTGATAAAGGGTGCTGAAAACGCACAGGATAAAACAGGATTGTGTGAATATAGTCTTGGCAAGCTGTATCTTTCACAAGAGAGATATGACAAGGCGGCATCATACTTAGAACGTTCAGCAGCAAAAGATAATTACTATGCAGCATACACTCTCGGAAAACTTTATCAGGAGCAATTCAATGACAATGCTCTTGCAGAAAAGCACCTCATGCACGCTGCTGAGCATAAGGATGATGTTATGGGAATAGCAGCGTACCGCCTTGGTAAATTGTATCTTTCATTTCAGGAAAAAAGAAAAGCATTGCAGTATTTCATCAAAGCCGCAGACAAGGATAATACATACGGAATGTATGCTGCAGGGAAAATTCTTCTTGATAGCAGAAAATCAACAGAAGTTTCAAAAGGAATACGCTACCTTTCATCAGCCGCCGATAAGGAATTTGAGCCTGCGATATACACTCTAGGCAAATACTATAGCTCATTCAATAATACAAAAGCTAAAGAATACCTTAAGCGTTCTGCGTTTGAATACAACGATCCAAATGCACAGTATATTCTTGGAAAAATGTATCTGTCTGAAAATAAAAACGAAATGGCTGAAAAGTGCTTCCGTCAGTGCGCTTTAAACGGCAACAACAGTGGACAGCTCGCTTATGGTTTAATGCTGCTTCGTGACGGTCAAAAGAAAGCAGCATATCAATGGCTGAGAAAGTCAGCACGCTCAGGCAATGACATTGCTAAAAAGATAATAAGCGGTAAAAAAGCGGATATACCATTTCAGACTTGCAGGCTGTATGCAGGCGCAGAGGTCACTTCTTCATAAATCATCAAGTATGCTGCGCAACGCCCTTAAATCTGAGGAAGCAAAAACCGCACGTCTTATGAGAGAATTTGAGATCGAGCAGGAAATGGCGAAAGCCAAGGAAAAAAGCCGCAGCGTTTGACAGGAGGAAATCATATGTATTTAGACAAAATAAAACGTATACTCAATGCTGCTATAGCAAAAATACTATGTGTGTTCGGCTGGATCTATGATCTTGCTATGCGTATTTTAAATGCGGTGAATAAAACACCTATTGAAAAAGACAAAGACCAGCGAAATGTCAGAATAAAACAATTTGCAATAGCTACATCGATACTATATGTGATCTTTAACAGCATTTTCATCTATGTTATAAAGTCATTGAGAAGTATAAGCACCGTCAATGGCAGTGCAGATTATTCAAAAACGCACTTTATGCCGTGGAATATCATTGTTCCACCCGGATTTATGATGTTCATTTTTGAGCTGATTCTTTCTCTTATAGTTGGTCTGGGAATAACGGTAAAGCTGCATACACTCTACCGAATGAAAAATGACAGCAAGAACGTTAAGGGTGACAACAAGTTTATGGAGGACAACGAACTGTTAGATCATTTTCTGGCAGTGCCTATGGATAACATCACTTCAGCAGAAAAGGCAGGAATGCTCATAGGAGAAAGCAATGGTGTCTACTACATCGAACCGGGCACATACAACACAATGACCGTAGGTGCACCACGTTCCGGCAAGGGTGAATGCTATGTGCTGCCAAGCCTGAGGCTTATGGCGAATGCAAAAGAAAAGCCCTCTGTTATCGTTAATGATATGAAAGGCGAGCTGCTTGAACTGACCTATAAGGAATTTGCCAAAAACGGCTACAAGATAGTTACTCTTAACCTTATCGATACTGACCGTTCGGACTGTTGGAACCCTCTTCAGCTTATCATTGACGAGTACCTAACAGCTAAGCACGGCAACAATGACTTGTCGCAGACTTCAAAGCTCGTCAGCTCATTCGCTCACTGCCTTACAGACGATACCCAGAGCGAGGCTATATGGACAGACTCCGCAAGGTCGCTGCTCAGTGCCCTTATATACTATTTCTTAGATAAAGGCTACGAGAAAAATGATATGTCCTGCGTTAATATGTTCAGTATCACAACATTCTTTACCGAATTTGGAGTTTACAATACTGTTATCGAGGACGAAAGCGGTAACAAGAAAGAAGTCAACGCACTTGATGAACTTTTCAACGCACTGCCGGTGGGCTGTCTTGCAAGAACATCTTACTCTACGTCAAAGTTCTCCCAGGGTGATACACGTTCTTCAATATACACTGTTCTCTCCGCAGACCTTGAGATATTCATGACGGATATGGGCGTTCAAAAGCTGACATCTAAAAATGAAATAAACTTTGCTGACCTTATCAATGAAGATCAGCCTTGCATTATATATATGCTCGTTCCTTATGAGGAAAAATCACGATACGTTATCGCCTCGATGTTCGCAGATCAGTCATTTTTGTACCTCGCAAAACAGGCAAGAAAGTATCAGGGCGGAAAGCTGCCAAGGAAAATAGAGTATATGTATGACGAATTTGGACAAATGACTAAGCTGCCTGACCTCAGCAGTAAGATGAATGCCTCACCCGGAGCTAACATTCTTTTCAATCTATTTCTTCAGGACTACGGACAGCTTAAGAAATATGAAAAAGAAGAAGAAGGCATCAAAGGCGGCTGTAACATTCAGATATACATATTATCTCTTAATGGTAATACAAACAAAGCATTTTCTGAAATGATAGGAAATGAAACAGTAAACTATTTGACCTTCAGCGGAAGCCTGTATGGATTTTTAGATCACCAAGGTGAACGAGTTGACAGCAAGGCGCTGCTCGATACAACACAGCTCTCAAAGCTGCCATTCGGCACTGCTATTGTCAAAAAAATGCGATGTGAACCAATAAAGACCAATATTACGCCATATCATCTGCTACCTAACAAAATGCCACGCATACCTATAGACGAGCTGCCGATAAAATCTCGCAACATTGACCTTTCCGCAGCAATGTATCCATATGACGAGCTTTGGGACAGTCTGGGCGTAATAGGTTATCAATACAGATTAGACAGCCTCAAAAAGACTGCTGAACGTGCTATGAATGACTACTATATGCAGCTAGGCAAGATAGACCAAATAAAGTCAGACGGCAGCACTGTGTCCGAAAGTATGTATAAGGCTGCACTTGAACTTGAGAAAAATGCCGGTGCGGCTCAACGGCAAGTCATAGAATATCAGCAACAGGTACAAAAGCTCAATGAGTTTCGTGCAAACGAGGCACGAAAGATCTTTGCAGAGGCATATGGAACAAGCGGCTCAAACGAAGAAGATGATTACACCGATCAGGACGAGCTCTATTTCCCAGGAGAATACCCGGACGATGGTCCGTATGTCGATATCACCGCCCTGCTATATAAGATCAACGGACTTGTAGGAAGCGAGCTTGGAGGATTTCTTTCAGATCAGAACTATGCCGCTGCAAGGGGCTACATAAAGAAAATACAGAAACGTCCTGATATACGCAGCAATTTTGTTGCCGATGAATGGGCGGCACTGGAACAATACATTAACAATGAGGAATTGAAAAATGCGAATACCTAACAGCTTTGTTACACGTTTTACACAGGCATCAGACTTGAAACTTGCCTGTGTATTCTATAGTCTTATCCACAAGAATACAAAAAGAAATCTGCTTGGCTATGAGATCACAGTCAAGCAGACAACTCTTGTGTCACTATGCGGCTTTTCGGTATCCACTGTTAAGCGTGCGGCAAGCTCACTGCTCAAGAGTGGATTTATCAAGTCCCAGAAGCGCCAAACAAATGCTCCTGGAAAGCTTGGCACATATACATACACTATTGAAGCCGTATCTACAGCTTCTAAATATTTCACCATGGATAAAAAGCTTATGAGCAGATTGAATGGAAATGAATTCAGAGTGTATATAATGTGCTGTAAGCTGGCTGACAGCTCGCACATGAGCTTTTTCCAAAGCTATAATGATTTATCTCAGCTCCTAGGCATGAACCGTCAGGACGTTCTCAGGACGATAGAGAAACTTGTAAAGGGTAAGTTCATTCGTAAGAAAAAAATCAGAACTCGTGCAGGTGATTTCACCGACAATACATACATCATTTGCATATTTGTGCATCACCACAAAATAAAAAAAGCCTCCCACCGCTCAAGCAGGAGGCAGAGCATTCATTGCTTTACAATGAACACACCCATTAAAAACACAAGTTCATTGTATAACAAAAGTTCGGCTTTGTCAATAGGTTTTAAGAAAAAAATGCGGCTTTTAGAGATTTTTTTCTTAAAAAGGGGTAGTGGGTAAAATGAACTGTCTATAACTGACCCATTCTTGATTATCTGTCTGAAATCAAATAATTGATTTTGGTTTATATACTTAGTTATTATCAAAGTTATTAAAGTGTGTTTTTGTTTTTTATGTGAAATTCGCTTTTTCTTTCAGACAGATATCAATTCAAGCTGTCAAAATGCCTGTTTTTGTAATATAATTAATTTATTATATCAAAAAAGGGGATCATTATGACTATCGAAGAACTAATTGACGAAAAAACAAAACTTGAAAAACTTGTGATACAGCTTGCAGGAGAAAACCAACAGCTTAAAAACAAGTTGTCGGCTAAAAAAGCTAGTGACACTCCGTTCGCCGATCTGCTTGAAACGTGGCTGCACAACAAAAAAATGTCTGTAAAAGCCAACACATATGAAGCTTACTGCACCCAGGTCAATCACCACATTGTGCCGTATTTTCGCAGCAAGGGTACAATGCTTTCTCAGCTCACGCCAGCAGTGCTTGAAGAATATTATTTCACAAAGCTTCAATCAGGCTTATCAGGCTCAACCATCAGGAAACATCATTCAAACATCAAGATGGCGCTGAAATTTGCCGTAAAGAACGGATTGACAGACCACAATGCAGCCTTGCTTGCGGAGCTTCCCTGCACTGACCGTTACTGTGGAAATTTCATAAGTACAGATCAATTTGAGATAATTCTTAACAAGGTCAAAAATACTGACCTCTACACGCCTGTGTTTCTAGCAGGAACTATGGGACTCAGACGCAGCGAGGTTCTGGGACTGCGTTGGTCAGACATAAACTTTGAAACGCAGACTATGTGCATACAGCATACTGTAGTCAAATGCATTAAAGATCACAAGATAACTTTGGTGTTTTCAGACTTTCCAAAAACCAGAGCAAGCCGCAGAACCTTGCCTCTCCCCTCAGGCGTGCTCAGATACCTCAAGGAACTTAGGCGCAGGCAGTGCGATAATTACACGGCTCATCGTGACAAGTATTCACGAGAATATCTTAAATACATATGCGTTGACGATATGGGGCTGATCGTCAAGCCCGACGATCTGTCTGTTGGTTTCGGCAGGATAATGGCAGAAATGAATTTTCACTGCCGTTTCCACGATCTTCGCCATACCTGTGCCTCACTGCTTGTTCAGCACGGCGTTGAGCTAAAGTCCGTGTCGGTCTGGCTCGGTCACAGCAGCATAGCTGTCACCAGCGATATATACACGCACCTTACATATCGTGAAAAGCTGAAAGTCGCTGAAACGATCGATGAATATATGAAAGATGTCAATGTGTCACCGTGACACATTAGATAAGCGGCTTAGTTTTAATACGTGTTGACAAAACACGTACAATGTGATATGATAATTATAGGATATATTCAATATCGAAAGAAGAATAATATGACAAATTTCAATGATTTTCTTAATGCACAACTAACTGATCCTGAGCTTAAGGCAGAATATAATTCTATAGAGCCTGAATTTGCAGTAGTTCAAGCGTTAATTGACGTCCGTAAAAAGAAAGGTATAACTCAGCAGCAACTTGCCCACCTTTCAGGTATTGCACAAGGTGATATAAGCAAAATTGAAAATGGAAATGCAAACCCGTCTATAAAAACACTTCAAAGGCTTGCCGCTGCTATGGATAAAAAACTTAAAATTGAATTTGTATAAAATAAAAATCCTTGGTGTGTCACAATGACACACTGTCTAGTGACACAAAAACGGAGTGATTTTAATGTCCAAAAATAAACTTGTTTCTCCTGTTCTCAAATGGGTGGGAGGAAAAAGGCAGCTGTTGCCCTCTATAAAGCTCATGCTACCTAAAAGGATAACCTCGTATTGTGAGCCTTTTGTTGGTGGCGGTGCTGTTTTGTTTGATCTGCAGCCTAAAAAAGCAATAGTCAACGACATTAACATCGATCTCATTCATGTATATACTGTTATAAGAGATGATGTTGACGCTCTTATCGAAATACTTGAAACCTATCCGAATGAGGAAAGTTTCTACTATGAGCTTCGTAATATTGATCGTGATAAATCAAAATACGATAGGCTTAGTGACATCGAAAAAGCGGCAAGGGTTATTTTTCTCAATAAAACTTGTTATAATGGTTTATATCGTGTAAACAATGCAGGAGAATTTAATAGTCCTTTTGGAAAATACAAAAATCCAAATATCGTTAATGCTCCTGTTTTGAAAGCCGTAAGTAATTATTTTAACTCTGCTGAGATAACATTCAGTTCAAACGATTTTGCATTATCACTTGAACAAGTACGGAGAGGAACGTTCGTATATCTTGATCCGCCATATGATCCAATATCAGATACCTCTAGCTTTACTGGTTATTCAAAAGGCGGTTTTAGCAGAGAACAGCAGATTAAACTTCGTGAGTGCTGTGATATGCTTAATGAACGTGGTGTAAAATTCATGTTGTCAAATTCTTCAACTGAATTTATAAGAGAACAATATTCTGATTATCATATAACAACTGTACAAGCCAAAAGGGCAATCAACTCAGTTGCAAGCAAACGTGGAGATGTTGACGAGGTAATAATAACAAACTATGAATGACACAGATAAACTTGAACACGAAACCAGGAATGACGCAGCATGGCATTTATTATTTGAAAAATACGATATTCTACATCAAATAGAACAAGAAGGGTGTTTTCAAATATCTGCTACACAAATTAAAGAGTTTCGTGAGCCACGGTTAATGGCAAAATTTGATCACATTATCAATTTGCCTAAATTATTCAAACAAAATAAGCTCTCCATACTTCCTATTACTCGTGGTGATTATATCATTTCTCATTTTGATGCGTATCATAAATTCGAGCCTATGTCACCCGAAGTAACAAGAATAAGCTTACCATACTACATTCAAAGTTTAGATGTAGACTCTATCACCAGTGAAGCAGTTGCTTTAAATTGTGCTTATGTGTCGGGCATAATAGCAGACTTTCTAGAAGATGAGCAACTTGTTCCAACTGTAAGTGGCAGAATGGGATCTGGTAACTTCAATTTTGAGATCAAAGATGTTCTATGCAATGACAAAAGAAACATTGAAGTACATAATTCTCAAATAGAGATAGATGCAGGATATGAGGGATTACAAAAGCTTGCACTAATTGAGGCAAAGCGAGATTTGTCGAAAGATTTTCTTGTAAGACAGCTCTACTACCCTTTCAGGACGTGGAAAGATCGTGTAAACAAAGATGTCAAACCAATTTTCCTTGTGTATTCCAATGGCATATTTCATTTATATGAATATCAATTTTCTGATCCAATGGAGTATAGTTCATTAACACTTGTCAAACAGAAAAATTATTCTGTGGAGGAAGATTTGACTATTACATCTGAGGAAATTAATCAATTACTTGACAGTGTACTGATAATTGATGAGCCTGAAATATCATTTCCACAAGCAGACAGTTTTGAACGAGTAATAAATCTATGCGAATTATTAAACGAACACCCTATGACAAAAGATAATATTACAATTAATTACGCATTTGACGAAAGGCAAACAAATTATTATACCGACGCCGCTCGCTATCTTGGGTTAGTTGACAAGCAAAGAAATGATAGCATTACATTTTCCTTAACGTCAAAAGGAAAAAACATTTTAAAACTCAGCTACAAACAAAGGCAATTAGCTTTTTGTGAAGCTATATTATCACATAAGGTTTTTTCAGAAACTCTTAAATTATGGTTTAGGCAGGGAGAAATCAACAAGCATGAAATTGTTGCAATAATGAAACAATGTAACCTATATAAAGTGAAAAGTGACGAAACATATTATCGTAGGGCTTCAACAATTAGAAGTTGGCTTGAATGGATCGTGGAATTATTATAACGAAAACACCCCTAGTGTGTCACGGTGACACACTAGGGGTCATTTTGCATTTATATATAAAAGATATATTCCCCACCATTAATTTCCGCAAAAGTATTGACAAATTGACAAAATGGTGGTATAATTAATATACAGAGGAAATTTAGAGGGCATAAAAAATTGCACCCTCTAAGGCTTATAAACTCTTGGCGGAATTTATAAGCCCAGCAACACAGATGTTCAGATCAACTGTGAGCTTTCAGAGAATGCTATCCTCGTGCTCTATTATAGCACGTTGGAAATAGATTGTCAAGGGCTTTTCACGATGTCAAACATCTGGAAAGCTCTTTTTGCTTTTAGCTGCTGATTCAACTCATCAAAAATGCAGCTTGAAAATCGAATATCGTAAGTCCTCAAATAAGATTGAGATGAGGTCAACTGATGTGAAACACAAGCACAACAAGACATTGAGTTGTCTTTAAGCCGCTTAGAGCCATGACGTTCGTTATTGTTCAATCACGCCGATCAGGCATTCTTAACATTTCAGAACATGAACACGAACCAGCCAGTAACAGTTAAGCTAACTGCAAGCCTATGTGCCGACGCCACTATGGATTAACATCAGATGATTCGCTCAAGCTTCACAATGTGCAGCTGCCTTGACAAGGTCTAAGAGCGAAACGAAACAAATGTCACAAAACATATCCTAGCTTGTTACTACAAGCTTTCATATATGCTCAGCAAGGATACTTAAAGATACTTGCTGAGGAAAGTCCACATTTTTATATCCTGTGGATTTTCCTTTGTGAGTATCAAAAATGATTGGTGCGCCAGAAGGGACTCGAACCCCCGACCTACTGGTTCGTAGCCAGTCACTCTATCCAGCTGAGCTACTGGCGCATTCAACTCTAATATTATATCATATGCAAGCACCCTTGTCAACAAGTTAATTGAATTTCTCCACTTATTTTACAGAATGTTCACATCGTTTCTTGTAGCTTCACACCTTTATCCACCCTTTAAATGCCATTGTTTTTCACACTTTTTGTCAATCAAGTGTTTGTAATCATTTGTAATACTTTTTCGGCAAACTGCTCTGTTTTTAACCGGAATTTTTGTAGATTATTTATCATTCTATGCCCTTGACTTATATTCTGATTGTGGTATAATAGTAAATGTTCAATATTATGTTGTAATAAAAGAAGTCAACCACAATATATAGTGGTTGAGCAGGATAGAATGAAAGGAAGAGTATAGGTGAAGATAATAAAAAGAAGCGGCGCTGAGAATACGTTCGATAAGGAAAAGATAGAAAATGCCGTTGCGAAAGCTAATATCACTGTGGAGGAAAAGGATAGGCTCTCTGAGGGAGAAATAGGAGAGATAGCACAGAATATAGAGGACAAATGCTCTGAAATGAATAGGGCTATGGACGTTGAAACTATTCAGGACTGGGTGGAAGCCGATATCATGCGCCACGGCAAGTATACAGTGGCAAAGCATTATATCACCTACCGCTATGAGCGTTCTATCGTCAGACAGGCTAATACTACTGACAAGCAGATACTTTCTCTTCTTAACTTCGAGAACGAGGAAGTCAAGCAGGAAAATTCCAATAAGAACCCTACTGTCAATTCAGTTCAGAGGGATTATATGGCAGGTGAAGTGAGCAAGGATATCACAAGAAGATTTTTGCTTCCTGACGATATAGTTGAGGCTCACGAAAAAGGTCTGATACATTTCCACGACGCCGATTATTTCGCTCAGCATATGCACAACTGCTGTCTTGTAAATCTTGAGGATATGCTCCAGAACGGCACTGTTATAAGCGAGGTCATGATAGAAAAGCCACACAGCTTCTCTACAGCCTGCAATATCGCTACACAATCTATCGCTCAGATAGCTTCTTCACAGTATGGCGGACAGAGTATCACACTTTCCCACCTTGCTCCGTTCGTTCAGATATCCCGTGATAAATATCGCCGTGAGGTAAAAAAAGAGTTCGCAGAGCTTAATATCCCTGCCGACGAGGATACTATAAATAAGGTAGCCGAAATGAGAGTAAAGGCTGAGATAGTTCAGGGCGTTCAGATGATACAGTATCAGGTCATCACTCTTATGACAACAAATGGTCAAGCACCTTTCGTTACTGTTTTCATGTACCTTGACGAGGTGCCGGAGGGGCAGACAAGAGATGACCTTGCGGCTATCATAGAGGAAATGCTCAGACAGCGTATCCAAGGCGTAAAGAACGAAAAGGGTGTCTATATAACACCTGCGTTCCCTAAGCTAATATATGTCCTTGAAGAGGACAACATAAGAGAAGGCTCAAAATATTGGGAGCTTACAAAGCTTGCTGCAAAGTGTACCGCAAAGAGAATGGTGCCTGACTATATAAGCGAAAAGAAAATGAAAGAGCTTAAGGTAGACAAGAACGGCAATGGTCAGTGCTACCCTTGCATGGGCTGCAGAAGCTTCCTTACAACATATCTTGACGAAAACGGCAAGCCTAAATATTACGGCAGATTCAATCAGGGCGTTGTTACAATAAACCTTGTGGACGTTGCCTGCTCGTCATATAAGGATACGGATAAGTTCTGGAAGATATTTGATGAAAGACTTGAGCTTTGCAGACGTGCGCTTATGCTCCGTCACGAAAGACTTAAAGGCACTCCGTCAGACGTTGCGCCTATCCTTTGGCAGAACGGTGCATTGGCAAGGCTTAAAAAGGGCGAAACAATCGACAAGCTCCTGTTCGGCGGATATTCCACCATATCACTTGGCTATGCAGGTCTTTGCGAATGCGTAAGATACATGACTGGCAAGTCACACACAGACCCTTCAGCAACGCCTTTTGCACTTGAAGTTATGCAGCACCTTAATGATGCCTGCGCAAAGTGGAGAGCGGAAACAAACATAGATTTCAGCCTTTACGGCACGCCATTGGAGTCCACAACATACAAATTTGCAAGATGTTTGCAGAAGCGTTTCGGTGTTATCGAGGGTGTAACAGACAGAAACTACATCACAAACAGCTATCATATCCATGTTACCGAGAACATCGACGCATTTGACAAGCTCACCTTTGAGTCACAGTTCCAAGCTCTCTCACCAGGAGGAGCTATCAGCTATGTGGAAGTGCCGAATATGCAGAACAACATAGAGGCTGTTCTTGCAGTTATGCAGCATATTTACGACAACATCATGTATGCAGAGCTTAACACAAAGAGCGACTACTGTCAGAAGTGCGGTTTTGACGGTGAGATAAAGATAGTAGAAGATGACGGCAAGCTTGTATGGGAGTGTCCGAACTGCGGCAACAGAGATCAGAACACTCTGAACGTTGCAAGGCGCACCTGCGGCTACATCGGCACGCAGTTCTGGAATCAGGGCAGGACTCAGGAGATAAAGGAGAGAGTTTTGCATTTGTGATTCCCCAAAAATGGAATTGTGGCGATTTAAAACCCAAAATTTTTTTCTAGCGAAATCGCAAAATTTTGAACATTATAGCCGTTAAAACTCAAAAGTTCAAAAATCAAAACTCGTCAAAAAAATGAACATTATAGCAAGGAAAACTCAAAAACTCAAAACTGCAAAATCCGAAAATAATGAACATTATTATTGACATAAAACAGCAAACAGCATATAACTATCGGGGCAATACAAAATCGTATTGCCCTGCGTTGTATGTATGAAAGGAGCGGAAAATGAATTATTGTGAGATAAAGAAAACCGATATTGCCAATGGCTCAGGTGTGAGGGTCACGCTGTTCGTATCAGGTTGCAGACACCACTGCAAAGGCTGTTTTCAGCCTGACACTTGGAACTTTGACTACGGCAAGCCTTTCACAGATACCACCGCAGACGAGATAATTAACGCCCTCTCAAAGGGCTATATAAAAGGGCTTACGCTCCTTGGCGGCGAGCCTATGGAGCCTGAGAACCAGCCTGAGCTTACAAAGCTCCTCCGCCGTGTGAAAACAGAACTTCCCGACAAGGACGTGTGGTGCTACACAGGCTGTACCCTTGAAACTGACCTGCTTGCAGGCTCAAAGTCCCCATACAGAACGCAGTACACAGACGAAATGCTGAGCCTTATCGACTACCTCGTTGACGGCGAATTTGTTCTCGAAAAGAAAAACATCTCACTGAAATTCAGAGGATCTGAAAATCAGAGGATACTTCATAAAGAGGACGGCATTTGGCTGCCTTGCGAAGATATGTAAAACAAAACCGCTCCCCGTGACATCACGAAGAGCGGTTTTTTATACAAATTGTAGGGGGACGGCGTCCTCGACGTCCCATTTATTGACCATGTGTCATGCTCTTGACCTTACTTTTCAGACTTTGTAAAGAATATCGCCTTTATAAGCTGGATAACGAGCATAGAGCCAAAGCTTAGAATGTATATCCACGCAAACTGCATACCTGTCATGTCTGCTATCTTGAAAAGTCCTTTAAGCGGTGGAACAAGCAGAACGGAGTTTAAAAATACCATTCCAAGACCGAACGCCATAAGACCAAACTTGTTGTTGAAAAAGTCCTTTGAGAAGATAACAGGTCCTTTTTTCTTGCAGGAGAATCCGTGGAACAATCTTGCAGAGCAAAGCACTGCGAATGCCATCGTCATACCAAGAGCTGCGCTTGTCTTGTTTCCCATAAGGAAAGCCGAAGCTACTGCTATCGCTATAACTACGCCATACAATGCTATCTCGCCCAGGAAAGGACGTGTGAGTATAGATTCGTTTGCGTTTCTTGGCTTGCGTTTCATGACCTCTTCGGAGTGAGGTTCAAGACCCAAACCGATAGCAGGAAGCGAGTCTGTAAGCAGATTAATAAACAGCAAATGTATTGCCGCAAACGGAACAGGAAGTCCAAGCAGTGAGTTGAAAAGCACCACAAGAATTGCCGCAAAGTTGCCCGAAAGCAGGAAGAGTATAGCCTTTTTAATGTTCTCGTAAATGTTTCTTCCGTTTCTTATGGCCTTGACTATAGTTGCAAAGTTATCGTCTGCAAGCACCATTGAGGCAGCGTCCTTTGAAACCTCAGTTCCTGTGATGCCCATTGCAACGCCCACATCAGCCTGCTTTAACGCAGGTGCGTCGTTCACTCCGTCGCCTGTCATGGAAACTATACAGCCGTTTGCCTGCCAAGCCTTTACGATCCTTATTTTATGCTCAGGTGTAACACGAGCGTAAACAGCCTTGTCCTTTACAAAGTCAACAAGCTCTTCGTCTGAATAAGCGTCAAGCTCGTGACCCTCAACAGCCTTTGAGTTGTCGTCAAGAATACCTATCTCACGGGCAATAGCCGAAGCCGTAACGATATGGTCGCCTGTTATCATGACTGGCTTTATGCCTGCCTTGCGGCATTCCGCAACAGCCGCCTTTGATTCCTCTCTCGGAGGATCCATCATAGCAATAAGACCAACAAACTCCAATCCGTCCTCGTCCTCTGGACATACGGTATCTTTGTCGAATTTTTTCTCTGCAAATGCAAGTATACGCAAACCTTTTTCCGAAAGCTCTGCCACACGCTGAGTTATAACAGCCTTTTCCTCGTCGCTTGAAGTTATCCTGTTTATAAGAACGTCAGCCGCACCCTTTACATAAAGCACCTTCTCGCCGTCGATAACGTGCAGAGTTGACATAAGCTTTCTGTCTGAATCAAATGGTATCTCAGAAATTCTAGGGAGATCTTCCCTCACCTTGTCAGTGTCAATGCCAAGCTTTGTGCCAAAATTGATAAGAGCCGTTTCTGTAGGGTCGCCTATCTCAACGCCGTCCTTACAGCTTGAATCGTTGCAAAGGATCATGGCTCTTGTCATAGTCTTGACCTTTTCATCGTCAAGATCAACAGCGTCAGTGTCGATTATCCTGCCGTCTACCATTATTTTTCTGACTGTCATCTTGTTCTGAGTAAGAGTACCGGTCTTGTCAGAGCATATTACAGAAACGCTGCCCAAGCCCTCAACAGCTTGAAGCTTTCTTATGATAGCGTTTTCCTTTGACATTTTCTGTGTGCCGAAAGAAAGCACAATAGTAACGATAGAGCTGAGAGCCTCAGGAATAGCCGCAACAGCAAGTGCGATAGCGAACATGAACGAATCCATAAGCTCGCCGCCACGAAGCATACTAAGTCCGAACACTACTGCACAGACAATAAGTATAGCAATGGAAAGCTTCTTACCAAATTCGTCAAGAGTGTTCTGGAGAGGCGTTTTTCTTTCAGAAGCGTTCTGAATAAGCGAAGCTATCTTGCCCACCTCAGTGTCCATACCCACCTCAGTGACAAGCATTTTTCCTCTGCCGTATGTGACAAAAGAGCCTGAATAAACCATGTTAGCACGCTCGGCAAGAGGCTTTTCGCCCTCTATATCGCTCATATCCTTGTCGATATTAACGCTCTCGCCTGTGAGTGCCGACTCGTTCACCTGTACAGAAGCGCACTCTATGAGTCGTCCGTCTGCACATATCTGGTCGCCTGCTTCGATAAGAAGAATGTCGCCCACTGCAATCTCCTCAGAGGGGATAATGACCTTTTCGCCGTTACGAAGAGCCTTAGCCGTCGGCGCAGAAAGCTTTTTAAGGTTCGTCAGTGACTTTTCAGCCTTGACGGTCTGAACTGTACCCAAAATAGCGTTCATTGTGATAACAACGAGAATTACCGCACAGCTCTCAACGTCTTTCATGAAAGCTGAAACTATCGCAGCAATAATGAGTATAAGCACAAGGAAGTCCTTATACTGCTCTAAAAAAATCATGGGAATGGACTTTTTCTTGCCCTCCGTGATAACATTTCGTCCGAACTTTTCGCAGTTTTTCACTGCCTGCTCGGTTGAAAGACCATTTTCACCTGATGAAAACTCAGTGTAAAGCTGGTCAAGTTTTTTCTGATACTGCTTCATAAAATACCACCTTTTTTATTTTTTCCTGTAGTCGCTGCCGATATACCCTTCAAAGCCTCCTTTTCTCATAGGCTCAGAAAAATAAACGCATAAAAAATCGGCAAGACGTTTATTGGGTAAACTGCGCCTGTGGCAATTTAATCAATAAAAGTCTCGCCGTTTAGATATGCAGCGGTCCCTCATCGGAACGTACTGACGCAAACATAAACGGATCTCTCCGCCAGCTACTCTCTTTTACTATGAGGTTATTATAACCTATATTTTTGATTTTGTCAATAGTTTTTTATATATTTTATTGTACATTTGCAACGCTTCATATCATCAAAAAAGTGGGTCTTTGAGACCTGACTTTTGTATAAAAAGTCCTTGGACATATGAAAAAATATATGGTATAATAATTATAACAATGAGCAGCGACAGCGTAAGTCCGATTGTATTCGGACTTGTGCTGTTTTTTTATGCGCAAAAAACGGGAGGTAATGAAATATGAGCGAAGAAGCTCTGAAAGAAAACAAGATGGGCGTTATGCCCATGCCGAAACTCATGCTGAGCATGGGTCTGCCTATGATAATTTCAATGATAGTTCAGGCGTTTTACAATATCGTTGACAGCTATTTCGTAAGCAGGATAACAGATGATACAGTTGAGCACATAGGCGAATATGCCGTAAACGCCCTAACCCTTGCATACCCTGTCCAGCTTTTGATAATCGCTGTAGGCGTAGGCACAGGCGTTGGAATAAATGCCTTGCTCTCCAGAAGCCTTGGAGAAAAGAATTTTGAGCGTGCAGGCAAAATAGCAGGCAACGCCATTTTCATAGGTCTTTGCACCTACATCGTGTTCATGCTGTTCGGATTTTTCGGCACTGACGCATTTTTGAAAACACAGACCCATGATAGTCTTGCTCTAAAGCTTGGGGGCGAATATCTAGGCATATGCTGTGTGTTGTCATTCGGTGCAGTAGGTTCAATGATATTTGAAAAGCTTTTGCAGGCAACAGGCAAAACTATCCATTCCACCATTGCTCAGCTTGTAGGCGCAATAGCCAACATCGTCCTTGACCCTGTCCTGATCTTCGGTCTTGGCCCTTTCCCAGAGCTTGGAGTAAAAGGTGCGGCATATGCCACTGTCATCGGTCAGGTACTCACAATGGTCATAGGCGGCGTGCTTCATTTTGTGTGCAACAAAGAGATACCAAGCGGCATGAGGTATTTTATACCCCAGCGCAAAATGATAACAAACATTTATAGAATAGGCATTCCCGCCATAATAATACAGGCTCTTATGTCCGTCATGACCTACGGTCTTAATGTCATACTCAACAGGATAGGTCAATCCGCCGTAACAGCCTATGGTATCTATTATAAAATACAGCAGTTCGTATTCTTTGCATCATTCGGCATGAACAACACTATCATTCCGGTTGTATCATACAACTACGGCAAAGGGGACAAAGCAAGAGTTCGTTCAGGCATAAAATACGGTATGCTCTACACGTTGGGACTCATGCTCCTTGGCATTATAGGCTTGCAGCTTTTTGCTTCTCAGATATGCCATGTATTCTCACTGTCAGCGGATACGGAGATATTCGCCACCTACGCCATAAGGATAATCACTTTAGGCTATCTTTTTGCAGGTGCAAACATAGCCTATCAGGGAATTTTTCAGGCGCTCGACCATGGCATAGCTTCTCTTGTGCTTTCCCTTATCAGACTTTTAGTTATCCCTCTCCCCGCGGCTTATCTTCTCACCCTTACCTCCTCAGCAGGCAAGATAGTATGGGCAGCCGTTCCGTTCGGCGAGCTTGTAGGCACTGCCGCCGCCATTGTGATAATGGGCAGGATAAAACGTGAGATAAAGCTCAAAGACTAAAACACTGCCCTTGATTATTATTCCAAAAGGTGCTATAATAGCATTGGTGATAATAATGAAAAGGAAAATACTTGTAGGTCTGCTTACCGCCGTTATCTTTTTGGCTTGCGCCCTTGTGATAAATATAACCCCAAAGGTGGAGAAAGGTTCAGTTGTGCTGACCTGTGACGGAAGCAAATATGAGCTTCCCGGCACTGAAAAGACGCGATACTGCAACGGCAAGAGCGAGAGCCTTTCCGCTGAAGAGAGCTTTGAAGATCTGCTCTCCTCTGTACCGTCATTTAATATAAAGGCGGATGTAGATAAGGACGGCAATGTTACCCTTAAAACCCCTATGTCCGTAGAAGTCACAGGGGACAGGCTCGGTGACGTGCTTTACACTGTCTACAGCTATGACGGAAAGGTGCTTGCCAAGGAGTCCAAAAAGCTGGAGCTTCCAAAAGAGGATATTGACGGCTGTCTTGTGAAAATAAAAATTACATGGGGCAAGAAAGACACAAGCTATCTTGAAGAAGATTACTGGTTTGCCGCAATGTACAATACCGAAAGATAAATATAACATCAAAATGTAGGGGCGACCTCTGGTCGCTCACTTTCTTTCTGTAAACTTTCAGACAACAAAACGTCGGACGAATTTGAAAACGTCCGACGTTTTGTTTTTTAACATACTTGAAATCCTATTATGCCCACCATACAAATAACGCTACCGATAAATCTCAGCTTTGTGATAGGCTCTTTTCTTATGAGCGCTATAACAAACAGCGAACACAGTATCATAGGCTGGATAAATGACGCACTCGCAAGGCTCACAGCAATAACAGCGTTCTCCGCAAGCAGACCTGCCACATTCGGAATCTTTGTAAGCACGACCACCCATGCGCCCTTTTGATTTTTCTTGAATATCTCCAAAGGCTTCGCCCTTGGCAGAAGTATGATAGCCATAAGTATAAGCGCAAAGAACAGCGCCATGGTCGAGGATATGTAATTCTCCGACGCTCTT
>ENA-OPWC01000643-OPWC01000643.1-human-gut-metagenome-genome-assembly--contig:-NODE-643-length-28421-cov-2.179123_pt1 | contig 28421 bp, 24 predicted proteins | sample MGYA00241504_ERZ502000 | MGnify/ENA primary metagenome ERZ502000 (study PRJEB25962, sample SAMEA2042005) | human gut metagenome | biome: human gut; feature: human-associated habitat; material: faeces...
ATAGGGCAAAGCAAAGCAGCAGAAGCAGTGTTGGACATAAATTGGGTCAAGCCGCAAGACAGGATAAACAAAACTGCGGTTACTACTAACGGAGACGGAGAACCGCCCATCAGACCTACGGTCCATTCAGCAATCAATTTACCAGCGCCGGTTTTATCCATTGCAGTAGATACAGGCATCATACCTGCGAACAGGAAGATGGTTACCCAGTCGATAGAAGCGTAAGCTTGTTTTTCAGTCAAACAACCAGTCAGTACGCAGACTAATGCACCTACAATTGCTGCCATTTCCAGAGATACGCCAGGAATACCAATAGCCATCGTTAAAACGACTAATAATAAGATAACGCCGGAAATAGTCTGTTTGGCAGAAGATGTTGACGTTGCTTCAACCTCTTGTTCTATTTCCTGATTAGCGTCTAATTCTACTTTTGGAAGCAGATATTTGCCTAAAAACATCATGTAGAGCATACCTGCAATGGAAACAGGGATACCGATCCAAGCATATTCGAAAAAGCCGAATCCCTCCAAACCAGCAGAAGTCAAAGCACCGTTAGCAATAATGTTAGGCGGTGTACCAACCATCGTTATGATACCACCCCAACCACAAGCAAAGGCTAACGGCATTAATTGGCGAGAAGCCGGGAGTTTCGCAGCTGCGCAGATACCTAAAGCAACAGGTAACAAACAAGCCGCAGTACCCGTATTAGAAAGCACTGAAGATAATACGGTACCGACAAGCATCAAACCAAACATTAGACTGTTTTCACCAGTGCCGCAGAAACGAACTACGGTATTACCAATTTTTTGAGCTAAACCGGTGTAGAACATGGCTGCACCTACGACAAACATACCTGCGAAAAGTACTACAGTAGAATCAGATAATCCTGAAAATACTGTTTTAGCAGGTATAAAACCTAGAAGGCCACACGCGATTGCGCCAGCCATTGCGGTTATTGCAAGTGGAATAAGTTCGGTTACAAATAGCAATGCAATAACACACAGAAGAATAAGACATTTTACAGCTTGAGACATTTTACTTCCTCCTTTTTTAATAAATTTTATTTAAACGTGCAAAATGCACGCCTAAAACAAACATATAGAAAAACAAGAAAGTTTTACAAAATTTATTGTAATTATCTGAATGAGTACACTTTTATTATAGTAATCACCAATAAAAAAATCAATATACTAAAGAATGTAAAATTTTTGTAAATATTAAAATGGAAAACATAAAAAAGATGTAAAATAGAGAAGAAATATTAATGTAGTACTTGAAATTTAGAATTATGACTACTACAATATTACGTGGGACATCTGCTGGGACAATATTGTTCCTCCAGAAAAGAAGCCACTGTATAAAATACAGTGGCTTCTTTATATTACAATCACTAATTGATTAAAATATAAAAATTAAGGAATGATACCTTATGTGAAATATTATGGTTATTTTTATTTAACCTTTTGTTGCTGTCTGTACAGCCATGGTGGGACAGCATCCTGCGCAGACCAAAGCCCTTTCTTTTTAAGTTTGGCCTTTATTTCTATATTAGCCAACTCCTGGTTTGCACTATATTTTTTATAATGCCAGGCATAACCGGCACGAACTATTTCCGCAGCAACGTCAATATTACGTGTTCCTGGTACATTAATTTTAGCAATATATCGACCGTATCTATCTTTTTCTATAATACTGCAAATGATACTCTCGGATTCAATGAGACATTTCAGCTAAGCTTTTGCATTTTGTTTTTAAAAAGTTCCTCGAATATTGAATTTGTGTCGGTTATTATTTACGCTTCCCGTACATTCAATAGTAACAGAATGATTTGTAATATCTACATTAGAAAATCCCATTAAATCGTGGTTATTAGTATTGGGCATATGAATATAAGTATCCATGTTTCCGATAGAACCGTAAGCTATAATACCATGAGTCGTAATATACTAACCGGCCATAATATTCGCAATGGCAGAAACAAATTCCAGATGTGCGGTAGCAACAGCTTGTAGCCTTTGTGATTGAGCTAACGTTTCTCCTGCGAAAATTACTGTAACGTTGATACCTGAAGGCAGAGCCACATTTTGCTGAACAGTTACTTTTGGCATATTTATCTCCCACTCCCTATTTTTATGATAAGAGCAGGTGACTTTACTATGGTGTAGTAGATAATATTTGATTAAAAAAATATCTATGCTAAAATATGAAATAGAGACAGCCGATGGTGGTACGTCAGCTCTCCCTCAAAATGGAAAAAAGTGAAAGGAAGCCGCGCGCCACTGGTGTCGTGGCTTCTTTTATTCTACGCTATTGCTAGCGAGATAAAACGATAACAGCGATTAGGGTACCAAAGGCCATTATCAAAGATAAAGCTTCGTACACAGACACACTATCATCCCCCTGACGAGCAGAGGAAACCGACACATCGAACTGTCTCGGTGATGATTATACTATAAAATGATGTTTGAATGAATTTAAAATAATAACAATACCTTGTGGTATTGCTCTTTTTAGCGTTGGAATCAGTTGCCAGGGAAGAACAGCCATACAATAGGAATTACAACTAAAGATATGATAAAGCTTACAATGACAAGAGCCATACCGCAATTTATGTAATCCATAAATTGTAGCCATTTGTTTAGAGATGGTAATGTCAATCGGGCAAAGTAAAGTATCAGAAACAGTGTTGAACACAAATTGTGTTAAGGCACAGGATTGAATAAACAATATTGCGGTTACTGCTAACAAATATAGTTGTTGATGAGTTTTAGTCGATATCTTTCGTTTACTTATAATTTGTACAGTAATTTTCTAGTAATTTATTTTGAAAAGATAAAACATAATAATTTTTGTTTACAGTTTGTACAGAAAAGTGAGTAAAGTTAAAATAATTTGCAGATAATATTACAGTAAACTAATTATATATTATAATGAAAAAACTCCTAAGCGATAGGTCGGGGGTTCGATTCCCTTCCAGGACACCAGTAAACACACGCGTTTGCCGATTCGGCAGGCGCGTTTTTTTGTTGGTCGAGTAATTTATCGAGTAATTTGGGGAAGTGAAAGACCGAGTGCTAAAATTTCATATATAATGTCATATATAGTGATAGCTATATTACTATATATGACATATAACGAAGGAACCGTCAGAAAATTTATTCTGATGGTTCCTTCGTTATATCATAAATAGTTTTTTTGTTTTTTAAAATAATTTTTAAATCATTAGTATGTTTTTCTAAAATATCTTTTTGTGGAGGATTGACCATAAAGTAATTCCAAAGTTTTAATGCGTGTAATTCTATTGCGGATTTATTTTTGTCTGCAAATTCATAAATTCTGTCTTTAACAAAGCGTTCCCATTCATAGCTTATAACATAAGTAATAAAAATTATATTAGCTCTAGTTTGTAAATCATAATTTAATTTACGTAAATTATAATCTACATATTCTTTTGGAAAATCAATAGGAAGTTTTACCTCAAAGTCGTGAACATTTATAGTAACGGGAAATGTTTTAGGCTCTAAATTTAAAATAACGTTTTCGGCATAAGGGATATCGGTTCTGCCAATAAGCCAATCTATGCTTATTGCATAGATACTACTTAAAAAAAACAATGAATCAATTACAGGAGTTCTTTTATTATTTTCCCAATAGCTTAGAGTTGTTGGACTCAATGAGATTCGACCAATGCAATTGCAGTAACGTGAAAGCTCTTTAATTGTAAGATTGTGTGCAATTCTAAGTGTTTTTAAACGGCTTGAAAATATATCAGCATTAAAGATTTCGAACATAATAATACTCCTAATAATAAAAAATAGGTTGACAAAATAAAACACAACAACTAAAATAAACAAAAGAGAAATAACTATAGTTAATAAACGGAAGGGTTAAAATATATGTTTATCAAAGCTATTAAATTATACCATAAAAAAGAGGTGAGTAAAAATAAAAGATAAATTTATTATATCAAGTAGATTAATATCTGGTGCAAGATTTTTGAGATTATCTGCTACAGCACAATCGTTATATTTCCACCTAAATGCTGAAGCTGATGATAACGGCATTGTTGAAGCATTTTCAGTTTTAAATAAGGTGAGAGCAGCGGAGCAGGACCTTGTTCAATTGGTTGATGCTGAATTTATTTCTATAATCAGTAAATCCGAGTTGATAGCTTTTATAAATGATTGGGTTGTGCATAATGCTAATAGAGATATTAGATGGTGTAAAAGAAGTGAACATTTTGAGTTATTAGCACAAATAAAACCAAATGCTAAAGTTATGATTTTGATTACAAATCAAGAAAATAAAAAAGAAAAAAAGATTTGTACGGCACAGGAAGCTATTTTGATAAAAAGTACTAATAAGTATTATGATACAACAATGTGCAACTCACTAGAAACTGTGAGGACAACAGAAAAAAACATGTTCAAGAGAAGTAAAGATAATAATAAAGATATAAAATCTTTATTATTATCTTCTGGTAAAAGCTTAAAAAAAGATATTGAAAAATATGAATGCCCTGATTGCAAAAAGAAAAAATATATTGATCCTAATTGTTCCATATGTGGGGGATATGGTTATATTGAATACATGAAAGGAAGATAAAGATGACGAAAAAGTTTTATACTGTATCACAATTAGTTGAATATTTAGGAAAGGATATTGTTAGTAAAGGGACAATATATTTAATGATTAAGCGTGGAGAAATACCTGCTTCTTATATCGGTACAAAACCTCTAATTCCAGCTTGGTGGGTTGATGATTTTATTAATTCTGCCGAACAAATTAGTGTTAAAGCTTTGTAATTATGGCTAGGCGAGCATGGGGTGAAGGATCTGTATATTTTGATAATAACAAATCTTTGTGGACTTGGTCTGGGACGTATGAAATAAGCGGTATAAAAAAGCGGAAAACCATCACTGCGAAAAAACAAATAGATTTGAAAAATAAAGTTGATAGGTTCAAAGTACAAATTGGACAAGGACTATTTGAACAATCAAATATTAAACTTCAAGAATGGGTTGATAAATGGCTGGAAATATTTGTTAAGCCTAATGTCAAGATAAAAACTTATGATAATTATAAAAATCGTTTAAAGTATGTTACAAATAGTTTTGGATTAAGGCCGTTAAAAAGTATAACCACGATTGAAGTACAGGCATTTTTCAATGATTTACTGTTGAATGGCGGGCAAAAACATCAAGGGCTTTCAGCGGAAAGTGTGCGTTGCATACGCAGGTATTTAAAAGCGGTTTTTGACAGTGCTATAAAAAACGGTATTATACGTAATAATCCTCTTGAGGGGACAAAACCACCACGAAAAACAAAAAGTAAAATTGTCGTCTTGGATGAAAGACAAACATTAGTTTTTTTGCAGGTGGCGAAAAAAGGACAATATATTTATCAGGGAATAAAAAACACTAAGTTTTTAGTTTGTAATGCTGGGACTGAATATTATATCAGGTGCTTTTATAATTTGGTAAATTTAGCGCTTGCCAGTGGAATGCGTATAGGAGAGTTAAGAGGATTAACATGGAAGTATATAAATTTCAATAAAAATTCGATTAGAGTAGAAAAGCAAATTATTGATACATCTGAACGTGATTGCGTTTTTGATGATCCTAAAACTGAAAATTCGCAGCGTATTATCTATATAGATGAGGCGGTAATACAGGAATTATTGAAGTACAAGGTTTTTCAAAAAAAATATGCTGATATGTTAGGGGATCAATTTGAAAATAATTATGGACTGTGTTTTACAAATACTTTTGGCAAACCTTTTTCAGTTTCTAACTTTAGGCAGCGATATTTCAATAAAATGCTTGCAGAAGCAGGGATAGATAATGGGTTTACGATTCATTGTATGAGACATACTCATGCTACATTACTGTTAAAAAATGGTGTAAATGCCAAAGTGGTTTCACAAAGATTAGGACATTCAAGTGTTAATATAACACTTAATATTTATGCTCATGTTCTAGATGATATGGAAATAGAAGCTCCCAAGACGTGGGCAAAAATTTTAAAAGGAGGTAAATAAATTTGAATATTTTAGATATGGAAAGGAAAAGAGACCAACTAAATAACAGGATAAAGAAGGCCAGAAAAGCAGAATCTGAAAGATTAAGAAAACAAAGAACACGACAATTGATTATTTTGGGTGGTGATTTGAAGGCGATTAGTGAAAAGATGTTAGGTATTATAATCGACAATGAAAGTATTCATTTGTTAGCTAAATTTTGGGATAAAGTTCTTTACTCAAAACTGACGGATGAAAACATAAATACTTTTAGTAGATATTGGTATGAATATATTAGGCAGGAAAACACGAGAGAACGGAGTGATTGAAGTGCGCACTTATACACCACATTAGATGTTGTTGTGCAACCTGCGGTGCAGCGCTGGTAGGCGCAGAGGAGGCAGTATGGCGATATATCATTTTACAGTTTCTATCATAAGCAGAGGAAAAGGAAAATCGGCGGTAGCCAGTGCTGCTTATTGTGCAGCTGAAAAAATAGTTAATGCTTATGATGGAATAACTCACGATTATACTAAAAAACAGGGTGTCATTTATTCAGAAATCATGCTTCCTGATAATGTTCCTGAAGAATTTAAAAATCGTAATTATTTATGGAATTCTGTTGAATTGAGTGAAAAGAATTGTAATGCGCAATTGGCAAGACAGGTGGAGTTTGCATTGCCGAAAGAATTTTCTAAAAAAGAACAGATAGATTTAACAAGAAACTATATAAAAACAAATTTTGTTTCTAAAGGGATGATAGCAGATTTTTCAATTCATGATAAGGAAGATGGTAATCCTCATGCGCATATCATGTTAACGATGCGAGAGGTTAATAGTGAAGGAAAATGGATGGCAAAATCATATAAAGAATATATTCTAGATAAAAGCGGGAAAAAAATTAAAACTGTAAATGGAAATTACAAATGCCGTAAAGTGGAGCGCAATGATTGGAATAATAGGGACAATGTTACTATGTGGCGTTTAAAATGGGCTGATGCAGTTAATGAAAAATTTAAGGAAGTAGGTATAGATGTAACACCAGTAGATCACAGAAGTTATAAAGAACAGAAAAAAATATTCTTGCCGACTAGACATTTAGGGTGTTATTCAAGTAAGAAAGAACGGTTTGGATATCAGACTAAGCGTGGCAACTATAATCGCAAGGTAGCTATTCAAAATAAAAAACGAAAAGAAAAAATTGAATTAATAAAACATCATAAAGTAAAAAGTAGTATTTTTATGACAACTCGGGATATTTATTGTTGTGCTGCCCGTCCTCAGCTTACCAATGGGTACTTGGATAATTCAATTATCGGTCAAAAAATACAGTCTTTAGGTAAATTTAATCTAGTTCAAATTGCGCAGATAATATCAGCTAACAGCCCTATTCCAATTACTATGAGACAAGCCGTAGTTTTACTGAATAGAAATATAAAATCACATACTGGGGGAATTCGTGCAAATTTAAAATTGGATTTAGAGAATGATATAAAATATGATTATAAAGATAGGTGAAATCATAATAAAAGGTGAAGGATTATATAATTTAAACCAAAGCAGTATTTAAGAATATGGAAGATAAATGGAAAGTTTTAAATAAATGTGTCATTATATAAAAATAAAAAAGCGAGAAATTATATGTGGTGGCATAGCATTCTGTTGACCTTTCATGAAATGACTTCTCCAAGAATTTGGTTTTGGATGGGATCATCTTTTTTATTCAGGACCTATATGAAAAGGTGCATAATTTCGGATCACTTGTTACGGATAATCAATGAAAGTTTTGAAAGTAACCTTCTGGAGTTAAAATATCTTGAACTGTTGAAGAAGTTTAATATTTTCGGCTCACAGCATAAAGGTTGGCTGCCACCTGATTACGGCCGCAAAAACTATCAGGATATGACTGATGAAGAACAAACTGTAATTAATGAGTTTGATGGATCTGCATTAGAATACCAACAAGTTATGCAGGACAAGGAATACTACCTGGTTGAACAGGGTGTGAATTTGGTGTTACTTAATCCTGGATCAGCGGCTTAATACTTATATATAGATTTACTGCGTATATTTTTATTAGAATGTATGCAGTGAATTTATACGAAGATATTTAGAAATAAAAGACATAAATAGAGATAAAAATCATATAATTCAAACTAAAAACAATATTTAAGAATTAACACTTTATTGAGAAAAATAAAGTGTTAATTTATAATAACAAGAAATAATTTGAAAGATAAATGGAAAGTTTTAAATAAACGTATCGTTGTATATAAATAAAATAGCGAGAAAGTATATGTGGGGGGGACATGCGCATCGGAGCCTTTACATAAGCTGGCCTCCTCCAGAATTAAATTCTGGAGGAGGCCAGCTTTTTTACTTATTTAGGAAAGGTATTAAAAAATTATGGAAATAAAAAGGATATACGGAGGTTAATATGAATAATAAACAGATTTTCTTTGGTGTTACACTCATGCTTTGCAATACTTCTTTCGCTCAAGAAATAATAATTGAAGATCCTAGTAACTATACTGGTGGAAATATTATAGCGGAAGGTCCTTCAAATAATAAAATTATAATTTCAATGCAAAAAGATGATACGTTTACGCTAAATGGTGATGTGTACGGTGCTAAATATACATCAGGCAATGTTGAAAAGAATATGGTAGAAATACAAAATACGATAATTTCTAAAAATGTATCTGGTGCTTATACAAGCGGGCATGATGCTATACAAAATACGGTTACTCTTAAAAATTGTGAGTCTATACAGGATTATAAGAGAATAGTAGGGGGACAGGCTTTCAATGGAAATTCAAAAAATAATAAAGTAGAAATAGATGGAGGTAATTATGAAGTTGGTATTTATGGGGGTTATTCCACTGGGAGAAGTAATGAAAGTTCAACTCAAGGTAATTGCGTAATTATAAAAGATGGAACTTTTACGTTTACCAGTCTGTCTGCAGGCAAAGAAATTGCTGGTGGATATAGTGATAGTAAAGGAAGTGTTAATAATAACAGCGTAGTTGTAGCTGATGGTGATTTTATAGGAAGAGGCAGCGGCAATGCTATATATGGTGGATATGCGAATGCTGGGGCAGATGTTTTGAATAATAAAGTGGAGATATATGGAGGTAATTTTGATAACTGTACAATTACCGGCGGATATAGTACATCTGGTTTAGTTAATGAGAATAAAGTATACCTTTATGGTGGTAATTTTGACTGTAATATATACGCTGGACGTTCGGAGAGAGCTAATGTCAACGGAAATGAAATAATTATAAGCACGAAAAGTGGTATAGAAAAAGCAAACTTAGAGAATGCTAAATTGTATGGAGATCCATACAGGCTTGGTAATGATAATAAGCTCATAATAGATGGTTGGGATGGGCGTGTTAAAGGCGTGTATAATTTCAATAGTATTGATTTTGAAAATATTAATTGGAATAAAGATGGAGTAGTTCTTGAAATAACAAATGGCGATAATTCATTAAGAAATACAGATATTAACCTGGTATCAATGTCTGGTGGATCAAAGATTAATATCGGTGAATCTATGTATATAATAAAAAGTGTTAATGGTGATCTTGGTACCGATGCGACAAAAATTTATGATAAAGGATTTACTGCTGGAGTTTCTGTAGAAGGTACCGGAACAATAACTGTAGAAAATAATGGTAATATAAAATATGAAATTACAGGAAAACAAATTAATAAGCAAATAAATCTTGTGACAGAAAATAGGAGCATATCAACAGCTTTTCTTGCTAATGGTAGTGACTTATTATCTGACGCATTAAGTGCGGTCGAAAAAGACGAAGAGTATGGCACAAAAACATTTGCAATTATTGAAGGAACAAATAGTACCTATAATGTATCTGATGATTTAAAAGTAAATGGTTGGAATGGGGTATATGGTGTAGGGAATGCAGCTCAGTTAAATAATGGAAAGGTTGCTTATGCTGTATTTTTTGAAAATGGGTCGGGAAATTACAGAACATTCAATAGTTTTCAAGATGAAATTTTTCGTGGGAATGGAAATCTTGTCTATAATGGTGGAGGAGCTGCTATACGCTTTATTAATAAAAATGGTGTCTATACAGAAGGTTCTTTCAGAGCAGGTATGATAAAAAATAATATGCAGGACGTAATGAAGGACGGAAGCGGGCAAATCTACAGCTATAAATCAGAATCTAATTATTATGGGTTTCATCTTGGATTAGGCAAAAATATAAATATTTCCGATGATCAAGATATTGATATTTATGCCAGATATTATCATACATATAATGGAGACGATAAATTTAACGTCGGAGGAGATGATTTTGAAATAGATTCTACTAGAAGCAATAGAATTAGGTTAGGTCTTCGTTATAATATAAATAAAGAAAATAAATGGAACCTTTATTATGGTACTGCCTGGGAGCATGAATTTGATGGTACTTCTAATGTAAAAGTACAAGGGGAAGAACTTCCTGCAAAAAGTTTAGATGGAAATAGTTATTTAGGCGAAATTGGCTTTAAATATTTAGAAAGTCAAGATTCACCGTGGAATTTTGAAGGAAGACTAAGGGCATATATAGGTGAAAGAAGAGGTTTTAGTGGGTTGTTGAGAATGACATATTCTTTTTAGTGGTGAAATTTAACCCATATGAAGCAAAATTAGCAAGTTAATGCAGGTTTTTAGACATTTACTGCATATCTTTTGACCAGAATATATGCAGTAAATTCTTCAGAAACGTAATTTGATGCAGTAAAAAAGACTACGATTTTTAATCGTAGTCTTTTTTTACCTTGAATAACTGGTATCTTTATGTTTCTGGTTCAGCTGCTTAATTGTTTGTTCCTGTACTTTTTCGTGGAAGAGGCTAATAGTTTTTCTTGCACGTTCCTGGATAAAATTCGACATGATCTTTAACACATCATCATCGATATTATATTTAGGATGCTTTTGAAATTCAAACTTTAAGAGCTGACGCAGCTTCGGCAAATGCCGTTTTTCAGCAAATAGCCGGGCCTGCTTATCAATCGGGAAATATTTACAGGACAAGGTTTTGACATAATCGTTGTAGTGTTCACTGGTCAGCTCCTGGCTTGCAGCTCCGTAGAATAGGGAATAACCGTTATCAAAAAGAGGCGCCGTTCGTAAATACTTACCGGTATTATTATCTACCATCATTCCAAAGTTACCTAAATGTCGGTCTGCATTGGCAATAAGGCTGTCGAAAACCATCATATCTGCATAGTGCGGGCCCATCGTTGAAAGCATTTTCTGCTGAACGCTTAAACTACTGAGATCAGCATTATTGACGTCAATACCGGCTTGCTTGAAATAGGTCGCTGCTTCGACAAAACCTTCATTTTCAGAAGTGAATAATTTGCAGGTACAGACGATTTCTTTTTTGCCGGATCTGTGGTGGAATTCTTCTAGGTCATAGTTGACGTGTTCAAAGCCTAAAGCAGCAGCTACCTGGGCAGCGTAGTACTCAATTGTAGCCTGTGATCGTCCATCTGGCCGCGGCATGAACTCGTCGCCTTTGATCAGATAGATGCCATCGGGCCGGTTTGACCAGCATTTTTTTAAAGCGCCGCTGGAAGTCAGCTCCGGAGAAGATATTAGCCCGCTGATCTTTTGACTGTAACCGGTAAAGGCTACGTAAGATAAAACTTCGTCAAAAGGATGCTCATACAAATTACAATCTTTCCAGCTGATAGAAGATCCTTCACTGGAGATCCAGTAAGCGTCGTTTAAAGATAAAGCATGAGATACGTTTACGTACTTTAAAGGATTAGGACTATCATCGATTGCGGCAAGGATCTTCTCAACGAACTGCCTGTTTTTAGGCGCCTTGCGTTTATTGATCCATTTCAGCAGCTGTTCTTCGGTTGGATCATCGGGAAGATTTTTTGGAAAAAGCTGTTTATTTTCCGCGTGGATCTTATTGATCTGCAGACTATATGAAAAGTCAAAAGTACCTAAAGCTTCTTCTTTTGTTTCAAACAAAGAAAATTCTATTAATGGAGTATCCTTTGAACGCAATATATATTTATCAAGTAATTTTGGACTATTATTCATTGGGATACACCACCTTTTCTTTCGTATATTACAAGTACAATTATAACATACTTATATTTTTTATCTACAATGATCACGCTGCTGATCACGAATATACTTTCTCATGACCGGCGTGTTCATCATTTTACTTAAATAAATTGTTCTCGACAGTTTGTTTTCTCCTGGTACCCGAGGATTATTGGCCAGTTTAGCTATGATCATATTGGGGTCTTTGCCGGCACGGATCAATTTGCAGACAACAGAGTTGGCCTGCTCTTTCGTCCATGGAATTGGTCTTACGATTTCCTTCATGATCTCCGGCAGCGGTTTAAAACTTTTAAAAGTTTCTGCAGCGTCTAATAGCGTAAACTTGATTTCGGATAACGGCAGCTGCTTGATCGCAATAGCATTTACGGACAAATCACGGGCCAGATAAAGGCGATCAAAATCATCCTTAGTTTTCGTGAAGTGTTCCCAATGGATTTCAAAGCCGGCCTTTTTTGCCAGGCTTCTGGTAAATTCCCGAATCGTTCTGCTGTTGCCATCCGGAAACGGATGTAGTTGATCTAAAGTAATATATATACTGCTGATAACAGCAGTGAAAGCTTCCGTATTCATAGCCTGCATTTTGGGCAGGTCAACGGATTTCTGCAGAAAATCACTGGCAGCTTGGATCTCGGCTGGTGTCATATTGGAATAGACGACAGGGGAGATTTCCGGGCTGTTTTTTAACAATCGGTTTTTGCGCCAAAACTGATTTTCCGGTATTTGCGGACGAAAGCAGCCAGGCTTGTATTCTTCAGCCCATTCCGGACCTAACTTTGGCAGATCCTGAAATAAATAGGCGTTAATTGCCTTCAGATGATCCAGATCCCAATTGCCGGTAAGTGGTTTAAGGTGCAGCTGATATAGTCTATAGGCAACAGCTTTGCCTTCAGCTTTTTCTTTTTCCTTAATCGGCAGCATGCTCAAACAGACTTCCCATGATTAGGTCATCTAACTGTTCTGCAGATATCTCACCGGCAATATGCTTTTGTATAATAGCGTCAGTTTCCTCTGGAATAGGGCAATTTTCCAGCTGACAGCTGGCTTTGGCATATTCCCAGGCTTGCAGACGTTCTTTAGATTCAGTTTTAGTAATAGTCATTTTAGCCACCTCAAAATAAAGTAAAAACTAAGAATTATATATAAATATTATATCACAAAAGAGCCTGAAAAGCACGGTTTTATCAGCTTTATCGGCACTTTTAAAAAGGAAAGAAGGCAAGAAATCTTAACTAATCCAGGATATTTCTTGCCTTTGAATTTATGTGTCTGAATATCAGACTTTTCGCTCGCTCATTTTAGCCTGGCTCAGAATACTCTTCGCCAAAGTTACCAAGAATTTCAGTCCAGCGGGTAAAGTAGTAGTCAAGGTTTTCTTCGCCGCTAACATCCAGTCGGGCCAACAGCTGATTTTTAATCAAATCTACGGAGGTCAGCGGAGTGCCTCTGTTATTCAGGGATTCGAACAGCGTGTAAGCGTCTGCATGGTTTGAAACTTCAATCATAACCATAATGGCGGCATTCACCTTATCCAGAATCCTGAACATGCCAGCTACCTTGTCGTCAGTTTCTTCCAGAGTGGCATTGATGCGCTTCAGGAAATAGTTGTAGGCCTTTACGATGCGACGGAGGCCTGCGAAGTTTGGCATTGGGCGTTTTGGAATAATACCGATTTTCGCCAAGAGGCCGAGATAATCATCACGGTTGCTGCCTTGCACCTGCGGCACAACACGAATATCGGACTGGGTCTTTTTCAGAACGATTTTTCTTTTGAGTTGCAAGATATCAGCCTGCTGGTCCTCGTCCAGCAATTCCTTATTGCTGTTTAGCGTGGTATAAAGCGCAGAAAGGAAGAGACTCAGTGTCGTAAGTCGCTGCTGACCATCAACAACTTCAAATTTCGGTGCATTGATGGAATCTGTAGCGGAATTGATACAGATAATGGAGCCGAGAAAGTAGCCGTCATCGTTTTCGATGAGGTCGTCGAACAGGGCTTCCCATTCTCTGGTGCCCCATGTATATTCACGCTGATATTTAGGGATTTCAAAAATCACCTTGGAATCCGGGTCAAAGACCTGTGATACCGGATATTTGTTGACATTGATATTGTTGATATTCATACGTCACGGTCATCCTTTCGTTTGGTATTTTCTATGTTCAGCCTCACGATATTTGAGGCTAATAATTTTGATTTATCGCTCTGTTCAATAAACGTTGCAAACTCATCCTGAATATCAATCGGAGGCACAGGAATCGTGGTATTATCCAGATAATCCGCAAGTTTCAGGTTGTGTATGCCGGTGGTCTTATTCTCGTATAGCTTTGTCGCTCCATTCCAATAGGAAACAAACAAAAACATGAATAAGAAGCGGCTGTTGATTGAAGAGTCTATTGGGCGAAGCAGGGCTGTAAAATTATTGAAAAGGTAGTTCTCAGATGCGTCTTGGTAAAAAACTATACGTCCTACAGGCTTAGTATCGGAGCCACCGGACTTTTCAATAAGGATATCGCCATCCTGCATTGCTTTAGCTTCAATTTTCTTCTGTTCAATACACCTTGTTACAACATCGGTATAATCGATATGTCCGGCATCAGTGAAGTTGGTCGTTCTCAGGACCTTAATTCCAGTGCCGGAAGGATCATCTTTGCCCCATTCGCCGCTAATCGGCTTACAAATCACTTTGCTTACCGGGAATTGAGGCCACCCTTTTTCTGTAGCAGCGGCGGGAGCGAACTGCTCCATAAATTGAGATTTGAACATCTCAGAGCAGCAAATTTTGATTTATCGCTCTGCTGGATGAAGGCAATAAACTGTTGCTGGGCAGCATCGTCAGGAACCGGAATTTGTAAATCATCAATATGCTCGTTTTTAAGATTGTTAATGTTGGAGCCACAAGCTAACTGCATGATGATTTTGCGGTATTCGTCTGTTCCGAAGTAGGCAGCAATATACTCAGGGCGAAGAGCACCATTGGCACGAATCAATTTGCAAAAGGCACCAAAGGTTTCGCCTTCGACGGATTCAGGGCAAAGCGCTGCTTTTCCTACATGTTCTAAGCTGCCGCTGGAGCCACACATCAGTATATCGTCTTTCTTAATAAGTTGAACTTTAGACACCTTTTCAGCGCTGACATACTGTACCTCGTTGTGGTTTAGTCTGCCTTCTCCGATATTGTTCGCTCTCAACAGCAAAACACTGTCCTCGGTGAGAGAAGGTCTCAAATCGGCAGGTTTATAGGATACACCTCGTACCTGCGTGATATAGCTTTTTAGAGCGTCCCTCGGATACGGTGTTCCGATTACAAACTGCTCCATAAATTGAGACTTAACGAGCTCATCGGTGGCAGAAATCAGCTTTTTATAGGATTCCATCGTGTCATTGATGGACCATAATACAGCTGCCAGCTTACGCTGAATTTCCAAATCCGGCAGTTCAAATTCCAGTACCTTCAGGTCACGCCAGTTGATTGTCGGCGAAAGTGAGCCAACAGAAATCTTAATGGCTGCATCCAGAAAATAATCTGAACTAATAAACAGCGGGAAGAAGTCTGGATCAATTACATCTTCGTTAGGGCGCAGGACCATACCGTGTGCAGAGAAGATGCCGTCAAAAGGTGCGATGGCTACCTTTTTCTGATAGGCTCTTCGTTTGCCGAATAGGACGTCGCCCTTGCGCATTACCAGCTTTTCGCCGATAGGAGCTACATCGGAGCCGAAGCGAGTTACTTTCAGACTACCGGAATCAAGATGTTCAAGGCCGAGGTAGGTAAAGCGATCTTCCTCGACCGGCTTTTTCTTTTCTGTACTGTTGATTGCAATCTGTTCAAATCGATATTTCGCCATTATGCACACCTTCTTACGGAAGAGGTATGAACGGAGAAATCCTTGTGGGCTGTGGGCCCGATAAATTGAGAATTGCAAACAGCTGTATGTGCTTATCCGATGTATTTACGGTGTGATTCCTTCACATTATTCTGGTTGACCATAGCGTATTGAAGAGTGGTATCAATGCTCTGGTGGCCCAGAAGCTGCTGTACCTGTTCAATAGGCATACCTTTATCAATAGCCATTGTCGCCAGCGTTCTGCGGAATTTGTGAGGATGGACCTTTTGAAAGTTCAGCTCACGACCAATTTTGCGGAGCCTGATTTCTACACCACTAATCTGCAATCGGTCATACGGCTTGAGCAGCGATACAAAAAGGGCATCGTTATCGTCAGTGCGCTCCGAAAGGTAACGCTGCAGATGAATTTTCGTTCTTGCGTCAAAGTACACCTTTCGCTGTTTATTACCCTTGCCAAAGACGATGCACTCACGGCTTTCAAAATCGATATCGCTTCGATTGAGCTTTACCAGCTCGCCGACACGAATACCGGTAGAGGCCAAGAGGTCAATCATGGCAAGATCACGTGTATTATCGCAGTGGTCACGCATGAGCTCCAACGATTCATCAGAGTAGGTTTCCTTAACCGTCTTTCCGGTCTTTACCTTATGAATCCTTCTCACCGGGCTTTTGACGATATAGTCTTCATCTTCAAGCCATGAAAAGAAGGTGGAGAGGATGCGTCTCACATTGTCCAGCGTTACTTTACTTACGGTACCACGGCGCTGATAAGTGTCGAGGTAACCACGCAGATCTTCGGTAGTAATCTGGCATTCGGGCTTGTTGATGGCTTCCAGCATATTACGGATGGTTGATTCGTAATAGCGGAGGGACTTTTCGGAACAGCCCTCTACACGTTTTGCGGCAATAAACAACGGAAGCATATCCTGCTTTGCGCTTTCCTCGGCTGGCTTTTCAGTGGCCAGCGTAGATAAATGCTTGTTTAGCACCTGTGATAGTGCTTCTAGTTGTTTTTCGGTCAGGATTTCGGTTAAATCCTGTTGTATGTTAGCGATTATTTGATTGATCATGTCGTTTCCTCCTTTTCGTGTCCTCCGTTATCCGGTTTCCCACGAGCCGGAGGAAACTTCATGACCATATCAATTAGCCAAGATTCTCAGCAATAATGCGTTTATAGGTTGCGGTCAGCTCTGCAAGAGCCTGTTCGAGTTCAAATTTTGATTTATCGCTCTGACGGACAAAGGCTGCAAACTGTTCCTGAAGGCTTATCGGAGGAAGTGCAATTCTATACTCACTCAAATAAGTTATAGGAACACGGCGCTGTCCACCGGTACCCGTCATAACTTTCTCGGCATCAGAACGAAACTTTTTAAACATGGTAATGATATACAGCCAATAGGGGTCACTGATACCGTTTATTGGACGAAGCACATGAAATTCAGTAGAGCCAAAACCAGCGCCATTTTCAAGTCCTACAGCGACTACACCTTTGCCATTTTCCATACACGGAGTAATTTTTGCAAAAAGAACATCGTTTTCTGCAAAGTAGGTAAATCCCTTGGACACCTCGGAATAAGGCCTTGTTATAGACGAATCAATTCTTCCGTCTTCGCTCACTGAGGGCATGGCTACAAAAGAATAATTGACATCTACATTCATATCCTTTGGCCTGCGAGGATTAAGCTCGCAGCACGTTCCTAACGTAGTTAATCCCCATCCATAAGGATCAGTTCCGGGAATACCAAAGCGCTCGATAAATTGAGATTTCACCAGTTCATCCGTAGCAGCAATCAGCTTCTGATAGGATTTTTTCGTGTCATCCATAGCCCAGAGCAGTGCGGCCAGTTCTTTTTGTTTGTCCATATCCGGGAGCTCAAATTCAAAATTCTTCAGATGTTCCCATTTCACACGAGGAGAGAGGGAGCCAGCAGACTTTCCAACGGCAAAGTCAAACAGCGCATCGTTCTGAATAATGAATGGCAACAGCTCTGGCAGAATACGGTCCGGTTTCGCTTCGATAACAGTGATGTCACCGGAGCAGATACCGTCAAAAGGAGCAACAGCAGCCTTTTTCAGGTAAGCACGACGACGGCCAAAAAGGACGTTGCCTTTACGGAACATTTTAGTGAAGGTGTTTTCACTGCCTTCGTCCCATGCGGTCAGAGTGATTTCTTCCGGGACCAGATGTTCCAGCCCGACGATAGGATAGCCATCCTTGCTGCCTTTGCAGGTTTCTTTATGTTCTACAGCTACATCGCCGAGAAGAACTTTACTCATTGTCATCGGCCTCCTTTCCTAAAAGTGCGTTTAATTTCTCGTAGCTCAGCTTCATCATTTCAGAAGCAGCCAGCCAACTATCGTAATGTTCCTGAACAGTGCGTGTATCAACATCGTCTTCATTGACCTCCGGCTTCACGTAAAGCGGAATGCTCAGGGAGAAGTTATTGTCTGCAATATCCTGAATCGTCGCCACCTTTGCAAAATCGCTGTCATCGGCATAACTTTCGTATGCGGCTGCGATTCTTGCGATATGACGGTCTTCCAGATAACTTTGTGCGTTTTTGCGCTCGACTTCATTAACTGCGTTGATGAACAATACCTGTCCACGGCGTTCAGGACGCTTGGTCATGCGGCAAATCATAATGCAGGCTTCCATCGGAGAGTTGTAGAAAAGGTTGGCACCAAGACCAATGACACATTCCACTTTATCGCTGCGAATCAGTCTTTCACGCATAGCACTTTCTTCGTTACGGAAGAGAACGCCATGAGGGAAAAGGATAGCGCATCGACCGGTATCTTCCTTCAAGCTGGCAATAATGTGCTGGAGGAAAGCATAGTCTGCACGGCCCTGCGGTGGCACACCTAAGAAGTTACGACCATACTTATCGCTTTCAAATGCCGCACGGTCCCACTGGCTAATGGAGTAAGGCGGATTTGCGAGGCACAAATCAAACTGCTGCAGTCTGCCGTTCTCAACGAAAGCAGGAGCCTTGAGGGTATCACCGTTGACAATACTGAAATCCTTAACACCGTGAAGGAACAGATTCATCTTGCCGATAGCAGAGGTCAGAGCATTGATTTCCTGACCGTAAACAGCCACGTTACGCCATTCCTTATTCTTTTCCTTGAGATATGCGATAGCCGAAATAAGCATACCGGCGCTGCCGCATGTCGGATCGTAGATTGATTCGCCGGATTCAGGTTTCAGCATTTCGGTCATCAGATGCACAACGGTACGATTGGTATAGAACTCCTGTGCAGTGTGGCCGCTGTCGTCCGCAAACTTTTTGATGAGGTATTCGTAGCCTTGGCCAAGCTCATCTTCTGGGCAGTTAGCGATAGAGAGAGTCTTAGTGCTGAAATGCTCCAGTAGGTCCTTCAGAAGGCGGTCAGGCAAACGGTTTTTGTTGGTCCACGCACCGTCACCAAAGATGCCTTGCAATTTATCAACATTGGCGTTTTCGACCTTGCGGAATGCTTCAACAATGGCAACACCGACATTTTCGGATACTGCACGGACATCGTTCCAGTGATAGCCGTCCGGCACCACGAAAGTGTGAATTTCGTCCGCATCAAATTCAGCGGCATCTTCGCCATATTCCTCGATAGCAAGTGCGGTTTCTTCGTCATACACATCGCAGATGCGCTTGAAGAACAGCAGCGGGAAAATGTACTGTTTGTAGGCACCGGCATCAATGTTTGTTCTCAGCAGAACTGCCGAATTCCAAAGGTAGGACTGCAGTTCTTCGATGGTTATTCTTTTACTCACTGATGTAGCCTCCTTCCAGTAAGAGCTGGCGCATTTTCTCTTCGGCAGCAATCATTTCTTCGAGTGCTTCAAAATACTGTCTGCGGATTTCTGCCGGAGGAACGGTTTCCTGCTCCTTTTTTTCGATGTAGTTATTAATAGCAAGAGAGTAGTCTTTCTCTTTGATTTCTGGAATGGTCACGACCTTAACCTTTTCAATAACGTCTTCGTAGGCGGTATAAAGGCTATAAACGGTCTGAATGTCATCCTCAGTCATGATGTTCTGTGCACGTTGAGGTGTATAGATGCCGGAGCCATCAATCATACAGATGCGGCCTCTGTGCTCAGGTGCTTTATTATTGTTTAGGAACAAGATGCAAGCAGAAACACCCGTGGAGTAGAAGACACCACTTGCCATCGTGATGATGGCTTCCAGCTTGTCGGATTCTACAAGGTGCTTTCTGATTTCGCCTTCCTTACCACTTCTAAACAGAACGCCCTGCGGGAGTACAACGGCACAGCGGCCTGTCTTCGGATTCATGGATTTAATCATGTGCTGTAGCCATGCGAAGTCGCCGTTGGAGTCTGTCGGGCAGCCCCAGATGTTTCTTCCATAAATGTCGCTGCTGAATTGTTCCGAGCCCCAGTTCTTGAGTGAGAACGGAGGATTTGCGACCACGCAGTCAAAGGTCTGCAAAGAGCCACGCTCCAGATAATTAGGAGAACGAAGCGTGTCGCCCTGAGTCACTTTGAAATCACGTGCGCCGTGGAGGAAGAGATTCATGCGGGCAATTGCGGAAGTAGCAAGGTTTTTCTCTTGGCCGTAAATCTTACCATAGGTCAACTTGTCATCGTGCATATATCGAATAGCCTCGATGAGCATACCTCCCGTGCCACAGGCTGGATCATAGACGGTTTCTCCGGCTTTTGGAGCCATCAGCATAATCAGCAGTTTTACAATGGAGCGAGGCGTGTAAAACTCGCCCGCATTCTTCTTTGAAAGGTCCGCAAACTTCTTAATCAGGAACTCATAGCTATCGCCCATAACGTCGGCAGAGTAGTTTCCGTTGCCGACCTTGATTTTGGACATGTGCTCAATCAGGTCCTTCAAGCGTTCATCGGAGAGCTTGGTTTTATCAGTCCAGTTGGCATCGTCGAAGCTGCTGAATACACCACTAAGGGTATCAGGGTTAGCACGTTCAATACCGTTCATGGCATTGATGATGGCAACACCGACATTCTCGCTGGCCTCACGGACATCTTGCCAGTGGCAGCCTTCAGGAATTATAAAACGGTGGTTTTCTGGGAAGCTGGCGTATTCTTCATCGCCACCGGATTCTTCGAGCGCTGCTTGGGTTTCCTCATCGTAAACGTCGGACAGGCGCTTGAAGAAGAGGATAGGTGTTACGTAGCTCTTGTACTCGTCCTGATTGATAGGGCCACGCAAAATGTTGCAGGCTTCGAACAGGTGCGAGAAGAGCTTCTGACTTGTTGTTTCTTCGGGATGCGCAACGCTGGCTTCCAGTTCCATGTCCGCAACATCCATAGCAGATTGCATCATTTCTGCACGACCTCCTGTCTTTACTTTTTTGCCGGTGGAGGGATTTACGCCAACACTACCGGGTTCCTGAACTTTCTCGAATTTGGCTGGGTATTTATTTTCAAACTCCAGCAGAATTTTCAGGAGGCGCTCATCCAAGAAGGTGAGAGCGTGTTTTCTTATATTTGTAGGTACACCATAGTAGGCTTCCGCAATGGCTCCGGTGATAGCTGCAAGAGTATCGCTGTCGCCGCCGATGGAGATAGCATTACGGATGGCATCTTCGAAACTGGTGGATTCGAAGAATGCTTCAAAGGCCTGTGGCACTGTATCTTGGCAGGTTTCATTGAACTGGTAAGTGTCACGGATGGAATCTAGAGTAAAATCAATCGGATAGTAATGCTTCACGATATAATCCTGAATTTCCATCAGGCTGCTGCCGGTCTTTGCCATAAATACTGCAACGGCAGTAGCCTCAGCGCCTTTGATGCCTTCCGGGTGATTATGGGTTACTTCGGTAACAGCTTTTGAGAGCTGAATGGCCTCCTCGATGGAGTTGGCCGCATAGCCGCAGCCACTGACACGCATTGCTGCGCCGTTACCATAGCTGTTGTACGGCTGCGGATTATCCGAATACATCCAACGGTGGAAAGACCCGCCATACCCGCAATGTGGATATGGGCGTCCAATGCGCTGCATGGATTCAACAGCCATTTTGTTTAAGTCACTGTAGTCTGGCTTGGCATGCAGCAGTGCATCGCACACGGCCAGAGACATGACGGAATCGTCGGTAAAGAAACATTTATGCGTCAGAAAATCAAAATCCTTTGATCTGTGATTATCCCACTCGAATCTGGAACCGACGATGTCGCCAATAATAGCTCCAATCATCTAATTTCCTCGCTTTCTGTTGAGCCGGTATTAATAATACTGCTCGATGTAGTTATAGGCCTTATCAAAGACATCCTTGTCCTTGATTTTATATTTAATCCAAACAACGCTGCGGAGGGCTTTTTTGACTTCCTGCTTACCAGCTGTAGTGCTCTGCCAGCCATCAAAGCGGACGATCTTTACGATGCTGTCAATGTCGGCCACGATACGCTCTACGATAACAGGAGTGCTGCGGTTTTTCAAACCGTTAAAAAGTTCAGTAAGAGCAGCAATACCTCTGTCAACTTCTTCTTCAGGTACGACTTCTTTTTCGGCCTGAGCAGCTTCCTTAGCAAGTTCGAGAAGGAGCTTCAGGAATTCAATACTTGTCAGAAGTCCCTGTTCGTGCTTTTCACGGAGTGTTTCCAGCTTTTCGCCGAGCTTGATGAATTTCGGGTCCTTGGTGTGCTTCATGATTTTAGCAACGAGGTTGATTTCGACCTTCTTCGTGGTCTTTTTCAAATCCTTCTGCTTTTCCAAGAACTCATCAATCAGGTCAGCATCCATAGCGAGAATGTCCATATCCTCATCAGCTTCGCCAACGGTCAAATTCTGGTGAACGAGCTCAATGGTTTTAGCGCCAAGGGAGGCCCAAATCAAACCGCCACGACCGTCGGTAGGTTTTACGGACTCGTACACACGAGACAGCCACTGATAATCAGTCTTGTAGGCATTCAGGAATCCGTCAGGAGACAAGGCATCCCAAGCACGATTCAAAACACGGTAGTCTGCAGCAAATGCGTCCTTTTCTTTATTTGTAGGCAAACATTCCTGCGCCGCCATGAGGCCTTCCCAGCCTTCGATTGTTCTGTCTACGCCCATAAAGTAGCTGAGACATTTTCTCAAAAGGGCCGGAAGCTGCTTTTTGATTTCCTCGATGTTGGTGATGATTTTACGCATGCTGTTTTCATCGAAATCCAGCGCACGTGCGACATCATCGAAAATACCAATATAGTCAACGATTAAGCCGTGAGTCTTGCCCTGATCATAAGTACGGTTTGTACGGCAAATCGCCTGCAGCAGGGTATGGTCCTTCATAGGCTTATCCAAATACATAGCCTGAAGGATAGGTGCATCGAAGCCGGTCAGCAGCTTAGCGGTAACGATAACGAGCTTCAGCGGACTGGCAGGATCACGGAAGGTATCCAGAACTTTACCTTCTGCATCACGGTCTCTACGGTATTTCTTGTAGCGATCTTCTTTATCGTTGTTGGTATCCATAACGATGGTGCTTGCTTCTTCGCCGAGAAGTTCATCAAGGACTTCCTTATACATAAGACAGCACTCACGGTCGTATACTACAACTTGGCCTTTGTATCCATTAGGCTCAATCTTTTCCTTGAAGTGCTTAGCGATGTGTTCACACACCTTGCGAATACGAGCAGGGTTGTACATAATCGCCTTCATATTTACTCTGCGAGATAGCTCGTTCTTTTCTTCTTTGCTGAGTCCGGCTTCGTCGGTCATGGATTCAAATTCACGATCCAGTTTATCCTTATCAACATGAAGTTCTACAGGAACAGGCTCAAAGTGCAGAGGCAGCGTAGCACCGTCTCTGATGGAATCGGAGAAGGAGTAGCGGCTCATGTAGCCTGTATGGTCTTCCTCAGCACCAAAGGTAGCAAAGGTATTCTTGTCAATGCGATTGATTGGTGTACCAGTAAGACCGAAGAAGAATGCATTCGGCAATGCGATTCTCATCTTTTCGCCGAGGTCACCTTCCTGAGTTCTGTGGGCCTCGTCAACCATTACGATAATGTTATCACGAGGATTCAGCTCACCACTTACCTCACCGAATTTGAAGATGGTGGTAATCAGGATTTTGCGCATATCTCCACGGAAGAAGGAGAGGAGTTCCTCTTTGGTGGAAGCGCTGGTCAAATTCGGAATATCAGAAGCATTAAAGGTTGCTGTAATCTGCGTTTCCAAATCGATACGGTCGTCAACGATAACAACGGTCGGATTTTTAAGTTCAGGAATCATACGCAGTTTTTGTGCTGCAAATACCATGAGCAGAGATTTACCGGAGCCTTGGAAGTGCCAGATAAGGCCTTTCTTCGGATATCCGGCCACAACACGACTCACGATCATGTTGGCACCTTCGAACTGCTGGTATCGACAGATGATTTTGTACTTTCGATACTTCTTGTCGGTAGCAAACATGGTGAAAAACTGGAAGATATCCATAACGTTCTCAGGCGTAATCATATCTTCGACACTGATTTTTACGTCAGCCAGTCCGCATTCAACCTTGTGAGTGGCTGTGTGCCAAGGGCCCCACATGTTGATAGGCATATTGATAGAGCCGTAGCGATAGCATTTACCTTCAGTAGCAAAATTGAAAACGTTGGTCACGAACATGGCAGGGATGCTCTTTTCGTATGCAGAAATGTCACCGGCAGCATCAAGCCATGTAATTGCGCTTCGTACAGGAGTTTTCAGCTCACCGATTGCAATTGGGAAGCCGTTAATCAGAAGAACGATATCCAGTCGTTTGCCACCTTCGGCCTGCGGATATACCCACTGATTGGTAACGACATATTCGTTCAGAGCGAGATCTTCCTTTCGCATGGTGCCAAAGAAGCGGATAGGAATCATACGTCCATCCTTACCGAAAGGATAGGAGTTTTCCTCAAAGACCATCTTCTTGAAGACCTCGTTCTGGGTAACAAGGTTGTGCGGCTGAACAGAAAGGATGACTGTTCTCAGCTTGTAAATTACCTCATCTGCACGAGAAGGGTCCTCAGCGATTTCAGGGTTGAGGCGGATTAACGCCTCTTTTACCATTGGCTCAACGAGTACGTCAGAATGCATACGAGGGAGTTCTTCGGCAGGGATGTATTTCCAGCCATTGCCCTGAAGCGTTGACAGAATCATCTGTTCAATGGTGTTATCTTCATTAAAAATAGTAGCCATTTTATATTCCTCCATATCTCATGATATCAAAGTGTGTGTCCTAAAAATTGGACTTAATAGAGCTTCGATTGAATTTCCGCTTGAACTCCACGCCAGCCTTCTTCGGCGGCAGCAATGGTTTCTTTATACAAGCTCAATCCAGTGTTGTATTCTCGAACAAGAGCTTCCTGCGCTTCTAAAGGAAGGACAGGAACTTCCAATTCATTCATGTCCTTAAAGTTGATGTTTACGACGACAGTTCCTCGCTGGAGGCTTTTTAACATCTTTACGCCAACAGGAGATTCAAGGAACAGCTTCAAGTATGTTCCGTTCAGCACTTCCTTCGGTCTGATGACGTTGATGTTAGCAGAAGGAATGCAGATTGTTGGCTGGGCCTCGAATACTGCAATTTTAACAGTTGTTCCTCTGGCGGTAACGAGGACGTCGCCATCTTGCAAAACGTAGCGAGAAACCTTTCTTTCTTCATCGACGATATAATCAAGGCCGGAATAATCAATTCCCGTATCGGTGATGTTGGAAATATTTATTACACCGATATTTCCGCTTTCCGCTTTTGTGTTAATTGCCTTTCCTCTGAATACAGTGGCAGCTTCTTTTAAGTGGAGTTTTTTAACCGGCGAAGAAGCAAATGCTTTGAAATCATCGTCTTCTTCTGAAAATGCCATGTCGATATTCCATCCGTTCAGCTCGGAGAACTCATCGCTGAAAAGGAGCTGTTCGTTTGCCACGATAAGTTTTTTACACGTGCTTGTTTTCCTAATAGGCTTATCAGACTCATACTGCTTCAAGACTACATCATCGGTAGTGCCCGTGGAGAATACGAAAAGATACGTCCTAATGGCAGTGTATGGAGCGAATAATCCAGCGGGTAATGAGCTGATTTCTTTGATTTTGTAGTTGCTTTCGATATAGCCTCTGAGTGATGCTGTGCTGCCGCCGCCAAAGGTTATCTTGGCTGGTAAGACAATTACAAGCTCTCCGTCTATATTGATGTGGTAGAGGAGATTTTGAACTGCAATCAAATCCGGCTCACGGCTAATGAAATCTTCGTCATTTACCAGCATGCGCCCGCCAAAGACGGGGATGGCGATAATAAGATCGAACTTCTCGGAGGTAAAACCGTAGCTGTAGATGTCAGCTATTTGAACTTTTGCGTTGTTGTACGCTGCATATACCGAGGAGAGAAGTTCGTATTTTAGTTCTTGCTTACAAGTCAGTGTAAACATGACTTCAGGGTGCGTTTCGATAATCTCTAACAGTTCCGGCCCGTACTGCTCGCATTCTGGAACAAGTACGCTTTTGACGGTGTCGGTGATGTATTCTCCGAATTTATCGACCAACACTTCTGGTGCTGCCAATTCTCGACCTTCACCGGACGCATTTAAATAGGAAAGAACAGCATGTCCATCAATGGAAGCGAGGATGTTATATAATTTGAAAAACAGGTCAGCGTCTCCGGGGAAACGGGCCATCGAAGAAGTTACGTCCTGCATAGTGCGATACACGGTGTCGGCATCTGCTTCTGCAGTTGCAAGCGTTTTCTTGGTTCTCGTGACTCTGCACAGAACGTCGATCAGTTCCTGCTGACCGTTGAATCCGTAACTTCTCAAAATATCAATAGCATTATAAATGTCTTTATCATACGATGCACGATTGCTCATACAGATACCTCCTTTAGCTTATGTAAGTATTATAGCACCTTAAATTTAGTATATCAATACTAAATTTATGAACAAAGTGTAATTTTGTTTCAGAGGGGCCGTTTGTACCTTTTAATTATGGCATACTTTTTAATTTTGCCTTTACCGAGCTCGCTGATATGCTTTTTTTGAATGAGTGCCGCTGTTCTGAAATATACATTATTATATAGAATAAGGGCCTCCAAAGTCTTGAATTGACCTTGGAAGCCCTTATTTCACGCCCTTTTTGGCCCATTTCGGACCGGAGAGGGCTTTTTCTTTTGTATCAAAGATAGCGTCTTGATAGAACCGACCTGCGGATCAGGTGTAATGATGTTAGCGTTCTGCCAAATGATGTTAGAAGATAAAATTAATTACTCAAACTGTTTATTGGTAAACGCTTGGGACATTGAAGAAGTGTGTGCGCTGATGGCTTATCTGCAATTTTCTATTTATGGTGTGCCGGCAATAGTAACTCACGGGGATGCGCTATCCCAAAAAGCATACTCACAATGGGTAACACCAGCATATTTTGTAAATGATTTTTCAGGAAAACAACAGCGTCTGAAGATGATGGAAGCACTAAAAGAATTGATGGCAACGCCGAACGCTGAAGCTGAAGTGTCAGCAAAATCGGAACTCGTTGATATTGATATGCAGAATATCAGGGAAAAATTTGAATTACAGTCATTATTTGAAGCAGTATAAAGGAGGGTGCCTATGCTAAAACATTATGTTGCCCATTTTAGGGCGCGATGGGTGGATTACGAATTTGGATCAGTGAAAGCAATAGACATTAGCACTGCAATTTTTGCAGAAAACAGAGCTGCTGCACTGGAGCAGGCAATGGCAGCAGAGCAGCTGGATTTTTTGAAAGATAATCAGAATATATGGATTTGCAATATCAATTCCAGCAATGAAAAGAAAATAGTTCTTGCCGGCAGCGCCGATGAAGCAGCTGAAAAAGCTCGGCTTGGACGAAAATATTTGCTTGTCAAAAAGTGTTTGTAATTTTGGGACGAAAGGAAAGATATTATTATGTGGAAAATTACCAGGAATATGATTGATGGCAGAGAAGCTAATTGTAAAAAATACTTATCGAAAGACTGGTCAGAAGAAGCGGTAAAGAAAGCGAGGAAACTTTATAAATTCCGTTTATCAGATGATGATGGGGAAATTTATTTTTACGGTGTTTCTACAGATTGCCGCAGTGAAGCTGCTTTTAGGCCGTTGGACGAATTTGGCAAGCCAGGCTATGGCTGCACTAATATAGAATATAAAAATGAAAATGGACATTGGGAATTACTTTAGTAATCAGACGGTCGTAGTTAAACTACGGCCGTAAAATCGGTTTTAAAGGAGTGCAAATAACCGTTGATCAAGATTTGGAACGGTTATTTGCTCCATTCTAGGGAACGGAAGCGACAGCAGCCAGCTTACGCCTGCGGCGTTTTCTGTCTGCTAACCGTGTCGCTCCTGCAGCACATCATCAATAGGGTAGATGATGTGCTGCAATTTACCACGAGGAGCAGGAACGCAGCCTCAATTATCGGCTGCCAGGAACGGGAACAAGGAAGATTTAAAGATTTTTAGCAGCTTTTTCCGCTCTTATTATAGCGGTCCGCTTCCTTGCTGCAAGGTCA
>ENA-OPWC01000663-OPWC01000663.1-human-gut-metagenome-genome-assembly--contig:-NODE-663-length-27597-cov-3.288069_pt1 | contig 27597 bp, 20 predicted proteins | sample MGYA00241504_ERZ502000 | MGnify/ENA primary metagenome ERZ502000 (study PRJEB25962, sample SAMEA2042005) | human gut metagenome | biome: human gut; feature: human-associated habitat; material: faeces...
ATCGCCGGATATGCCGACAAAGACTCTCGTATCGTCGTCATCGACAAATCCAACGAGGGACTCGCCTACGCCCGTAAATCGGGCATCGAGGCAGCAAGGGGAACGTACATCTATCACCTCGACGGCGACGATTATTTAGAACTCGATGCCATAGAACTGCTCTACCGTAAAGCCAAAGAAGAAGATGCCGATATGGTAGTCTTCCCATTCTCTCTCGACTATATCGAATCCGGGAAATCCGAGCGTTCCATAGAGATAGCCGACGAGCATTTTACCAACACGGAGTTCTTTTCGGCAATCGCTTTTTCCAAAGCCCATTGGGGAGTATGGAGCTATCTGCACAAACGAAGTCTCTACGCTAACGGTGTTACATTCCACAAGGGTCTGAATTACGGCGAAGATGTTTTTCTCACCACGCAACTAGTTTATTTTTCCTCCCGAATCTCCGTATTGAAGAGTAAACCTCTTCTTCATTATATCATACGGGAAAGCTCCATTACCAACAGTCGTTTCAATGAAAAGAAAGCAAGAGATATTCTTCTCTACCCTTCATTGGTAAACGATTTTCTCAAAGACAAACCCGAATACAGTTCTTTACAAAAAGAACTCGGAGCCATTCGCATACAGGCAAACAATACCCTATTGAGTAAACGGTGGTTTAAGGATGCCCGTACTCTGAGCCGGGAATCTCATGCTATCCTGAAACAGTATCCCGATCTCAAACGTATTCCCCAAATCAAGGCCTTTCATAAACTGTTTACGCTTTATGCTCGCAGCGGTTTATTAGGAAGATTGTACGCCCAATATTATATTTGCAAAAAGAAAATCAAATAATGCCACCCAAAGTATCTGTCGTCATACCCGTCTACAACGTCGGTAAACAACTCGAAAAATGTCTCGACTCGGTCGTCGCCCAGACATTCCCTGACATAGAAATCATTGTCGTCAATGACGGCAGTACCGACAACTCGCCGGAAATCATCGCCCGATATGCCGACAAAGACTCTCGTATCGTCGTCATCGACAAATCCAACGAAGGACTTGCCTACGCCCGTAAATCGGGAATAGAAGCCGCACAAGGCGAATATATACAACACCTCGACGGTGACGATTTCCTCGAACCCGACGCCATAGAACTACTCTACAATAAGGCCATAGAAGACGCCGCTGACATGGTGGTCTTTCCATTTTGGTTCGACTATGTAGATGAAAAGAAAAAAAGATCGTCCCGCCCCGCTCCGGGAGTTTACGATTCGGTCTCCTTTTTTCAATCGATGGCATTCTGTCGCAATTATTGGTCGGTTTGCTCCTATCTGCATAAACGATCTCTTTATGCAGAAGTACACTTCGAAAAAGGCTTGAATTATGGCGAAGATGCCTATTTAGCTTCCCAACTGACCTATTTCGCAAACAAAATAGTCGTTCTGGAATCCCACCCGTTGCTACACTATGTTATTCGTAATGATTCCATTTCTTTCGGATCTTTTTCCGAAAAGAAAGCTCGCGACATCGAATTATATCCGCAACTGCAACGCCGGTTCTACCAAGACAAACCCACTTATCCCCAAGTGGAAGAAGCTCTGGCAAATGTCGAATTAGGTGCGATCGTTCTGTTATTGAGCAAACGGTGGTTCCAAGAAGCACCCCGACTCGCCCGAAGGGCTATGGAAATAGAAAAACAATTTCCCGATCTGTTACACCGACGGCCTGCACGACGTTACCGCAAGCTGTTAAAGGCCTATGCCCGTAGTGAGTTCTGGGGAAAATTGGCGGCTCGATATTATCTCCTAACCCGAAAAATAAAATGAAAACGGACATGAAGATTCTCTTCTTTTCTCACGGAAAACGGGCGAACGGCGGTGCGGAACGATGTTTGCTGGACTTGGTCAAAGGATTGAAGCAAGCTCGCGAATCATGGGAAATCTATGTGGTCTTCCCGGCAAAAGACGAACTGTGGGAAATGACCCGACCCTACTTGTCGGGATATGCTTTCATTCGCCAGCCGTGGTGGCTCGTGCGTCCGAAAAAACGTAACTGGCGGAAACGCTTGCTTTTCAATCTGAAAAAGCATTCGGCAATCCGCAAAACACGCGACTATATCCGGGAAATCAAGCCCGATATAACCATAACGAATACATTGGCTACCCCCATCGGAGCCATAGCTTCCCATGCAGAAAATATTCCGCACGATTGGTTCATTCACGAAATTCCGGAATTAGCCCGAAACCTGACCTATCTATTCTGCGAAGATAGTTGCTTAGAAAAGATAAGCTCCCTTTCGCAAAGAATATTAGTACCTTCTGACTTTGCAGGGAAATACTATACGAACAAACTATCCTCTCCCGAAAAAATCGATGTCGTTTATCAATCGGTCGAAGTCAATCCGCCCAAACGTACCGAACCCGACCAGAGCTTCACCATAGGTATGTTAGGAAACTTCGAACCTAATAAAGGGCAACACATCGCTATCGAGGCTTTGCGCGAAGTCGTAAAAAAATATCCCGACACCCGTCTTTTACTCATCGGCGGAAATAACAGCCGTTATGCACAAGAACTCGAAAAACGAATCACCGAATACAATCTGCGACAAAACGTATCGATCGTCGCACACACCGTTCACCCGCACGACTACCTCATACAAGCGGATGCAGCTTTGGTATGCTCCGGGTTCGAATGCTTCGGACGAGTTATCGTCGAGGGATTGAAATGCGGTCTGCCGGTCATCGTTCCCGACAAACCATTCGGGCAAGAACTGATAAAAGAAGGATACAACGGATTTCTGTATAACCGGGAAAGCAGTGGGGATTTAGCCAAAAAAATCATTTTACTGCGACAAACAGGGCATTTGCCGGAGATGAAACAAAACGCTCTGAAATCGGTCGAAAACCGCTTCTCCATACCAACATTCGCCGAGGAATTTATCTCTATCATCAATTCGAAAAAAGCATGAGCGAAAAACAAGCGATCATCGTCATACCGGTTTACACGACACAACTGACCGTATCGGAACATGCCGCCCTGCGCCAATGTTTCGACATATTGTCGTCCTATCCCAAATGTTTTGTCAAACCCGAATCGCTCGACATAACATCGCTTGTTCGCGACTATCCGGCAAACCATATCGTACCCTTCCCGGATACTTATTTCAAAGGAATAGCCGGTTATAACCGACTCATGATGTCGCCCGAGTTTTACGAAACCTTCGCCCAATGGGAATATATACTCATCTATCAAACCGACGCATGGGTATTTTCCGATCGTCTATCCGAATGGTGTTCCAAAGGATACGACTACATAGGGGCTCCGTGGATACCCAAGCCTAAATATCGAAAACTATACTACCGTATATTCAATTTCCTAAAAAGAGTTTTTTGTTACATCTCCGGCTCGTCCGATTACAGCCGCATCTATTACCGGGTCGGAAACGGAGGGCTGTCGCTGCGCCGCACGCAACTCTTCGCTCAAATCGCTCGGGAAATGGTTTCCGAAATAGATTGCTACCTCTCCCACCCCAGAACCGATTTCTACAACGAAGATATCTTTTGGAGCCTCGAAGTCAATCGAAAAAAAGAGCGACTGAAAATTCCCGACTGGAAAGAAGCGCTCCGATTTTCGTTCGATAAAAATCCTTCGGAATGTTACGCCCTAAATGACCGAAAACTACCCTTCGGCTGCCACGGTTGGAGTAAAAAAAAGATGTTGCCCTTTTGGAAACAACATATATCGAACATTTAGACAAAGTATTATCCGACAATTTATTTGCTCCCTCTCTTATATTGTAGTGGAGAAGGGTAAAATCTACCCTTATGCTGAAACAGGAAATACCCCTTTTAATCCTCTCTCCCAGCCGTGTTCAGTAGTATTGCGGGGTATTGCACACAAAATCGAAGTAGAGGCGAAAGAGGAATATATCTCAACCTCTCCCCTTGTGTTCCGGTAAGGAATATAGGGGGAATGCCCATAGGGCGAGGGGGTTAAATTTCTGATATAAACAGCCTGACGAGATGGTGTTTTTCAACTCCTCCGTCACTGCGTGACACCTCCTCCAAAAATTGAACAAGTTCAATCCAACAGGGAGCGTTTTACATCATAGTTATTATCTAACCCCTCTCCTCAGAAACTATCGTTTCTTCGGTCTCTCCCCTATATTTTGCAATGCAAAACACAGGGGAGAAGGTTCATAGCACTTCCTTTTTCGCACTATACTATGTACACAGAGAGTTATTCTTCCTTTAAAAAAGATTTATCACATAAGAAGAGGTAGCCCAAATAGGCCGCTAAGAACAAAAAAGCTAATTCCCGCTCGATTTAACGTAAAAATACCCCTCGAACGTGGTTAGAAAAAAGGAAGATAGTGAGAAATTTTTGTCCGTTTGTTCGACGAAGTCTGCACAAACCTATCTTCGGTAAAGGTCTTATCGTCAAAACATTTCAGATATACGGCATTCATCTCGTCAGCCAACGTTTTCGGATCGAAACGAACCACATATTCTTTCCCTTTTTCTATCATCTCCCGACGCAAATGCTCGTCGGCAAGTACTTTTTTCATGGCATTCGCCATACCTTCCACATCGTCGGGATCGACGTAAATCGAGTGTTCGCCGCCGGCTTCTTCCAAACAGGAACCGGTGGAAGCGATAACCGGAACCCCTGCCGAAAGAGCTTCGACAATGGGAATTCCGAACCCCTCGAAACGAGAAGGATATACGAACAACGAGGCCAGATGATACAATATCGGCAAATCGCCGAATTTCAAATTATGGATAATATGCACTCTATTTTCCAATCCATGAGCCTCTACATAATCCTGCACCTTTTTAGCATAATCGGTACTTTTCCCTATGGCTACCAAATGAACGTCGTCCAACTTTTCGACAGCCTTTACCGCCAATAGCAGATTTTTCCTCTCTTCAATCGTTCCCACGCTCAAAATGAAACGTTCGGGCAACCCGTAAGCCGCGCGAACACGATCCTTTTCTTTTTTAGAAACAGGACGGGCGAAAACAGGGTCGCATCCTTGATAAACGACATCGATCTTTTCGGGAGAAATACCGTAAAACTTAACTATGTCCCGCTTGGTACATTCACTCACCGCTACAATACGATCGGCCTTACGACAGGCATAATTGAATTTTCGGTTATAAATGATTCTATCCAAACGGTGATAATATTGAGGATAACGAAGAAATATCAAATCGTGAATCGTCACTACGCTACGAATTCCTGTGCGATGAATCCCCACGGGCAACTCGTTACTCAGTCCATGATAAAGTTGTACACCGTCTTGCAACAGCCCTCGTTTAATAAAAAAGGTTCTCCACAAAGCCCTGAAACGTTTCATAACGGAAGAACGAGGCAATATGGAAGAGACATTTTTATGTTTTAAAAGCGAGTCATACGAAGCATTTTTACACTGCTTGGGAATGTACATACGGTACTTATGTTCATCGCCGTATGTAGCCATCGTATCTACCATGAATCGGCTATAATTCCCCAATCCGGTAAAATTGGCATTCGCCCTCTTTGCATCGAACCCTATAATCATTCCCTAAAATACAACTTTAATGGTTACATTAAAATAGATGTATATGTCGTTTATTTTGCTGCATGCCCCCTGTAATTTTTTCCATCATTTTGTATGAAGACTTCTAAAACAAACAACAACAAACTGATTACCAAATTATTACAAAACTATTATTTTTTTTCTATTTTTTAAGATGTCACTATACATTACAAATGTCATAAACTCTTTATAACGAGAAATACCGTCCTAAATTTCGTCAAGCAGCCCCAAAGAAAAGACTTGAATACACCTGTAATTTTCATCTTCCCTAACGAAAAATGTAACAGATTCTAACTATTCGAAACAGATTCCGGGTGCAAAGGTACATCTTGTAGCAATTATTTTTATCTTTGTGCACTGGAAAAATGAAGAATGGATTCTGCATTTTCTAAAAATTGGAGAAAAAGATGATACAAAAATTCGACTTTTTAATCATCGGTTCCGGGATAGCCGGAATGAGTTTTGCCCTGAAAGTAGCACACAAAGGAAAAGTGGCGCTCATATGCAAAACAGAATTGGAGGAGGCAAATACCTATTTCGCACAGGGTGGCGTAGCCTCGGTAACCAACACGTTGGTAGACAACTTCGAGAAACATATTGAAGACACGATGATCGCCGGCGACTGGCTCAGCGACCGCGCCGCAGTCGAGAAAGTCGTAAAAGAAGCTCCTTCGCAAATCAAAGAACTCATCAGCTGGGGGGTCGATTTCGATAAAAACGAAAAAGGAGAATTCGACCTTCATCGGGAAGGCGGACATTCCGAATTTCGTATCCTGCACCACAAGGACAACACGGGTGCGGAAATTCAAGACAGCCTGATACGGGCTGTCAAACAACACCCCAACATCACTATTTTCGAAAAGCATTTCGCCATCGAGATTCTTACGCAACACCACCTCGGAGTAACTGTTACGCGGCTGACTCCCGACATCGAATGTTACGGAGCTTATGTGCTCGATTTGAAAACCGGTAAGGTAGATACATTCCTCTCCAAAGTCACCCTCATGGCGACCGGCGGCGTGGGAGCTATTTATCAGACCACGACCAATCCGCTCGTCGCTACTGGCGACGGCATAGCGATGGTATACAGGGCTAAGGGAACCGTAAAAGACATGGAATTTATCCAGTTCCACCCGACCGCTTTATATCACCCCGGCGATCGCCCGTCGTTCCTCATCACCGAGGCCATGCGGGGATACGGAGCCGTATTGCGAACACTCGACGGCGAAGAGTTCATGCAAAAATACGATCCTCGCCTTTCTTTGGCTCCACGCGACATCGTCGCGCGGGCAATCGATAACGAAATGAAAAACAGGGGCGATGACCATGTTTATCTCGATGTCACTCACAAAGACCCGGAAGAGACAAAAAAACACTTCCCCAACATCTATGAAAAATGCCTCGGTTTAGGTATAGACATCACACGCGATTACATTCCCGTAGCACCTGCGGCTCACTATTTGTGCGGAGGTATCAAAGTCGATTTGGATGCCCGCTCGTCCATCAACCGGCTCTATGCCGTAGGCGAATGTGCCTGCACAGGACTTCACGGAGGAAACCGGCTGGCATCCAATTCATTGATCGAAGCTGTCGTTTATGCCGATGCCGCAGCCAAACATAGTCTTAAAGTAATCGATAACTTCTCCTATCAGGAGAACATTCCCGAATGGAACGACGAGGGGACACAATCGCCCGAAGAAATGGTACTTATCACTCAAAGCGTCAAAGAAGTCGGACAAATCATGAGTACCTATGTAGGTATCGTTCGCTCCGACCTGCGGCTTAAACGGGCATGGGACAGGCTCGATATTCTGTATGAAGAAACCGAAAGCCTCTTCAAACGCAGTAAAGCCTCCAAAGAGATATGCGAATTGAGGAACATGATCAACACCGGATATCTTGTCATGCGACAAGCTATGGACCGAAAAGAAAGCCGGGGACTTCACTACACGATAGATTATCCCCACACCGATAATACCCCGCAAATGAAATAAAGATTGTCTACACGACAATAGAAGAGCCGCACGACAAAATGCGGCTCTTTTTTTGAACCTTTTTCACCGCATACTGTTTTTACTGTACAAAAACAACATGCGATTATGAAATCTATTCAAGGAACAAAAACCGAACAAAACCTGCTGAAAGCCTTCGCCGGAGAATCACAGGCCCGCAACCGCTACACGTTATTCGCCCAAAAAGCGAAAGAAGAAGGATATGAACAAATCATGGGCATATTCGCCGAAACAGCAGAACAGGAGTTGGCACATGCCACCCGATTCTTCAAATTCATGCAAGGCGGAATGGTCTCCATTACGGCCGAATATCCGGCCGGACGTATAGGCAATACGGCTGAAAATCTGCTCGAAGCCGCCGAAGGAGAAAAACTCGAATGGTCTGCTCTATATAACGATTTCGAATCGGTCGCCATAGACGAAGGGTTTAAAGACGTAGCGACTGCATTCAAAATGATTTCCGAAGTAGAAGCCTTCCACGAATGGCGTTATCGCAAACTTCTGGAACGACTCGAAAACGGATCGATATTCAAGCGCGAAGCGCCTATCCGCTGGCAATGCCGTAACTGCGGATACATCTACGAAGGCAGCGTAGCTCCGGCACGATGCCCGGCTTGCCTCGAACCCCGCTCGTTTTTCGAACCGGCAAGGGACAACTATTAGACAAAACTATCTATCTTTTCATACGACCATACCCGTGGCGGACGCCTTTGTCTGCTACGGGTATTTCTATATTCGATAAACTATCTTTGTCACCATCACTACCCCAACTTCATCGCCGAACGAGAAAGTAATTTATGACCTATCCGGCAATAAAGGCATTTATGAGTCTGGCAATACTCGTTGTTCAATTGTATGACAGCTTGGCTTTCCATAGCATTCGTCACCCGTATTCCTATATCGGAAAAACGACGCACGATCGAATTCTTTTCGGGACGTAGCGATTCGAGTAACGAGAGAGCCCGGTCGGTCATATCTTCATTGCCGACATACATACCGTAGGCATACAGTAAGGGTGCTACCGCATTGATAAGCACAATATCGATAGCCGACTCACCCAAAACGACCGGGGATTCGGGCGACACGTGTCCGAACAGATAATGCGTGGTCCAATACCCCGAAAGTTCCACCTTGAAAATTCGGCGCAATTCTTCTTCGTTACCCGCCTCGCAAATCCGGGAAAACAGATTAAAACCCCGATGAATATATTGAGCCAGCATCGCCAATCGTCTGTGAGGGAAATTAGCCGGACGCAACCGGAAGAATTTCCAACTGTCCCGGTTAATCGGTGTCAGCCCGAATTTATTTTTCAAAAAAGCATATTCATTGACTAATCTCGCATAATAGTCGTCTCCGGGACACTCGCCCTCGGCCAACAGCCCCGCCTGCCCGAACAGGAAAGCCTCGACTTGCGACAGAGAATCGGCATGTTTTTGCATAAATCGCAACGGAAGACTACGTGCCAACCGCTCGAAAGCATCGCTGTTGATACCGAATCCCATACTGCGGGAGACGACAACATAACAGACCTCCTCCCAATTTCCTTTATACAAATCCAACCAATCGTGCAGCCGCTGCGACTTCGATTGTAACCGCTCGATAGCGAGAGAAGAAATCCAGTCGGACAAGACAATCGGCCCCAACTCCGCAATATGGGGGGCGCAAGATTGCGAGGAAGAATGAGAAACCAAAGTTTCATAATCGGAACGAAACGACGGAGAGCACGACAACACCAACGTGGGAATCTCCTCTCCGTTCGTGCGATAAACCGGCGTATCGGCTACCTCGACCACATGCAGAACCACCGAATCGTAAGCCGGGTCGAGATGGTGATTGTGCCGCCGCCAGTCCGATGCACGTCGATGCATCTCCACATTACCTGCCCATACGCAACCGTCGATAGAAATTTTCGCATTGAAAAAGTCGGGACCCGAATCGGTATTTAATTGTCCGTTATCGATTATCCTCAATTTACGACCGTCCGTCGTGACCAACTTCGTATGGTCGAACAACCGATGTTGCCAGATATATTGCATGAGCTTTTCCATAAAAACGTTTTAAGACGAAAATTTTTTGACTTTCACTATCTTTGTAGAATATAGGATACGGTTCGGCAGAGTCAAGTCGGAAATGTGGTTTCCATTTGCCTTTGCGCTCACCTTTCACTATCTTTAAGCGTATAAATGAAAAACAAACAAGTTTGTTTTGTCCTGCTCCCACCTTTCGCTATCTTTGTTACTACGAAGATAGGATGCGGTTCGGTATAACCAAATCGGAAATGAAACTTCCATTTGTATCTACACTCACCTTTCGCTATCTTTGTCACTACGAAGATAAGATACGGTTCGGCGTAGCCAAACCGGAAACAGGTTTTCCGTTTGTCTCTGCTCTCACCTTTTCGTATCTTTGGGAGCTATTCTATTTTCTATCGGTCATGAAACGGGGTTTTATATACACTATATTATTATTATCGATATTACTCGGCTCATGTAACCATCATGACACCGAAAAAGCTGAAATCCTCTATCAAAACGGTGTGGAGATGGAAAAGCGTTATATGCCCGATTCAGCCGTCATTTTCTATCATAAAGCATTAAAACGACTCGACGAATCGAACGACAACGAGTTAAAGAGTAAAATATACAATCAACTCGGGGACCTTCTTCTGGAACACAACATTTACGAAACCGCTCGAAGCGCCTACCAACAAGCTCTATATGTTTCGAAAGAATTGGAGGACAAGAGCAATCTTTCCCACGCCTATCGGGGCATAGGGAAATACCATTTTCTCTATAAAGACCGTGACAGCGCCCTTTACTATTTCGAAAAACCGCTCGAATTTTTCCCGGAAATAAAAAATCGGGAAGAACGTTCCTCGGTCTATAATAATCTGACAAGCGCCTATAAATTGAAAAACGATATAAAATCGGCATTGGAATGTAATGCGAAAGCGTTGTCGTTGACCAACGACGAAGTAAAACGATTGCGCAACTATGCCGTACGGGGACAGTTATTCGCCATGCAAATGCAATACGATTCGGCTTTGTTTTATCTCGAACAAGCCAGCCGCAGCGAAGAAAAATCGGTAAAGGCCTCGGCCTATTTCAAGCTGGCCGATCTACCCGAAAAGTCGGGTATAACAGACTCCATGAAATATCGTTATTTACAGGAGGCTTATCGCCTGTCCGATTCGATTGAAAACATGGCCGTTTCTCACCAGATAGATCGACAAGAACAAATACGGATAACTTCCGACCTGAAAGAGCAAAGTCATATACGGCTCATTGTATCGATAACCGTTAGCATAATCGTCGTTCTGCTGTTATCGATCGTGGTATTCTTCATTTATCGGAAACATCTGAAACGCCGCAACGAACGAATCTTCGCCCACAAATGGGAAAGACAAGAAGCCCGTGCCCAAGAAAACGAAAACCGGGAATTACAAATTATAGATATTATCAGAAAAGCAGGAGAAACATGTAGCAAACATTTCAAAGAAAGCAATATCTATACCGATTTATACAAAAAGATAAACTCCGATAAAGAATCGTTGAGTTATAACGAGCAGAAATCGTTCCAGACGACTATATTGAAAGAGTTCGATACCTATTTGCAACAAGTTTCGAGCATAGTACCGCTAACCGACAACGACGCTTTTCTATGTGCATTGTTGCAACTCGGTTTTTCGACGAAAGAGTGTGCGGCTTGTCGGGGTATCAGCAGCGAAACCATACGTTCCCAACGGACACGCATCCGAAAAAAAATTCCTCAAAACTTTCTCTCTCAGGGATTGGGTATCGTCATTTTAGGAGAAGAAAATCTTTCAAAACGTTAAATTGCAACGTTTCAATAAATAACTCGCTGATAATCAAAGTGTATTTATTTTTAAATAGCAACGCTTTCTATGCTGCTATGTACATATATTTTTTTCATTTTTGTAATATTAATCTTCAATCTGAAAGAAATATACAACACAAAACATAAAAACAAAACAAAGCGTATGAAAAAAATTACAAGTTTTCTAATTTCTCTATGTATCGTACTCGGGTTCTCGGAAGTACAAAGCGAAATAAAACTTACTACATCGCTGGAACTCGGTAGTGATTTTACTTTTTACCCCAAGCCGGTAGCATCCGACGGTAAAGTAATCGTCGACTGGGGAGACGGAACCAAAAAAGAATATACCGTAGATGGAATGTGGAACAAAAGCGTGAACGGAACCCAAGTGGGCGACACAATCCGAATATTTTCTCCCATACAGACATTCGATTGTTCCGATGCCCATGTAACTTCGGTCACTATTATCGATGAACCTGATTTGACTTTACTGGATTGCTATAAAAACGAAATAGAGCGTACCAACCTCGATATTTCAGGGGCTTTGAATTTGGAAACTCTAAACTGTTACAACAATCCCAAGCTGCTATTCCTCAATCTATCGGCTCATAAAAAATTAACAACACTCGACTGCCGACACGACAAAAGCAACACATCGGATCCAGACGATAAAGGAGGTATTACAACCATCATCTTGCCCAGCGAAGGAAGTGAATTGGAAAATATAACTGCCTATAATAATGACATAAGCAGTATCGATTTTTCGGGTTGTCCCAATTTGCGTTACATCAACTTGGAAGGAAATGCTCTGATGGACATAAATGTATCGAGTTTAACGAACTTGCGCAGACTCGATATTCGTAAAAATCATATCTCGAACTTGGACGTATCGAAAAATACTGCTTTGGAAAAACTCTACTGCGACGATAACGCCCTGACCGAATTGAATGTATTTGCCAATACCGAATTGATGGACTTGGTATGTTCCAACAACCAAATAAGCAATCTGGATTTAACGGCAAACATCAATATCACTAACCTGTCTTGCGATGGCAACCTATTGAAAAAAATTACGGTCTCCAACATGCCACGTCTGAAATCGTTGAAATGCGGTGATAACCAGTTGGAAGAGATAGACCTTAGCAAAAACCTCCACCTTCAAAAATTCTGGGGGCAAAACAATTTATTCTCATTCCTTGATTTCTATTATAATCAGGGGTTAAATACGATCGATATTCGCAATAACCCAAGAATGACCCCTTGCAGTCTCAATTTTATGTACCAGACTCTTTCCGGTCTCGAAAGTGCAAGTCCGTATGTGAATTTATTCCTAGAAGGAAGCAATGCCGAAACTTCTTCTACAAGTATTGCTACCGAATCAAAATGGACAGTAGACGTAACAGGCGACGGCAGTGCCGTATGTAAAGATGTAACGGCAACGATCGAAACTTCGGAATTCGGAACCATTTCATTATCTCAACCAGATCTTGTTTCCCACGAATTGCATCCGATAGAAAACAATACTTTGGAAGCCGGCGTACCGGTATACATAACCGCGACTCCCATTGAAAATTATCAGGTGCGTTACTACGAAATAAACGGAGAACGCATAAACGGTTCCATATTTGCAACTACCGAAAATGTCACCGTATCGGCTGTATTCGTTCCTACCGCCTCTAACAATTACATAGAAATGGGAGTAGAAAGCAATGCTTCGCTTTCATTCGGCATAAGCGGCATAGACCCGGAAACGGAAATAGAAATAGATTGGGGTAACGGAGAATGGCAAACTATGACTATCGACAACGAATCTATTACCCGTATCGACGGTAATTCAAAAGGTACGACCGTTCGTATCAACGGACTGATCGACTATTTCGATTGTTCGGAAAATGATTTGAAATCTCTCGATGTATCTCATAACGCCATTCTCGCTACACTCGATTGTTATTGGACCGGTATCACCGCTCTCGATCTATCGAAGAATACTGCATTGGGCAAACTCAACTGTTCCTACAACAGTATCGGAACTCTCGATTTGTCCAACAACAAAGCATTGTTCTCGCTCTCTTGCTATAACTGCGAACTCGGTTCCCTCGATTTGTCTAACAATACCGAATTGGAAGAGGCTGTTGTTAAAAACAACGAACTGACATCGCTGACTGTTTCCTCGAATACAAAACTACTATTACTAGACGTGCAGAACAACGAGCAACTAAAATCTATCGATGCCAGTATGTTAACCGATCTGGAAGAACTTCAATGTTCCTACACCGGTCTTACAGCCCTCGATGTCACCCATAATACGAAGTTGGTAAAACTCATCTGTTCGAACAATAAACTTACCACTCTCGATCTATCGAAAAATACATTGCTCGAACGCCTGTTCTGCGACGGAAATCAATTGACTTCTCTCGACCTGAGTAATAACACGAAACTCAACTATCTCGAATGTTCCGGTAACGGAATGTCCGCCTGCGCTTTGAACGACTTGTATTACAATCTACCCAAATGTTCAACGACACCCACCAATGTAAATATGTTCATCGCAGGAATCAACAACCCCAACGAAGCGGAAGGTAGCGAAACCTCTATGGCTACTAAAAAAGGTTGGAAAGTTTCTGTCGATGGAGATGGCAGCGGTTGTAACGAAGCTTACATAACTATCGAGCCTACCGAAAACGGAACTTTGGAATTGCGGAACAGCGACAACGAAATCGTTAATTCGGGTAGTAAAGTAATAAAAAATACGACAGTTACCGTAAAAGGTAATCCCGACGAAGGTTTCTATCTGAAAAATGTTTGGGTAAATGGCGTAAGCGTCACCAACGGAGAATTTGTAGTCAAAATGGCCTCGGTCGTAACGGCTGCTTTCGACGAAGGTTCAAGCATAACCGAGATAGAAAATTCGGGAATAAAGATATGGAGCACTTCGGGAATTATAAGAGTAAATGCCGAAAATGCTCATGTCCAAGTCTATTCGACGAGCGGTGCATTAGTTTGGGAAGGTAATATTTATCAAGAAAAAACCATCGATGCAACCCGAGGAATTTATATAGTGAAAGTTCGTAACGCACAATCCACACAAAGTAAAAAAATAGTTGTGGAATAAGCCGATCTTCATTTTAGAAAAAAATCCCGTTGTAAAGAATCTACAACGGGATTTTTCATATTACATGGCACAACCCTATTTCCATCAAGCCGACACGGAAACTTCGAAGCCCAACGCTCTCGCTCTGTCGGCTATCTGTTCCAACTCCTCACGAGACACTTTTTCGAGCGATTCCTCCGGCGTTTTCCGATCGATGGTATAAACCATTACCGAACGAGGAGAAATGCGCTGTAAAGCCTCCAACCACGGTTTCAGCTCCTCCTCGACCGTATTGTCAATACGCTTGCCGTCGTGCCACCCTCGCAAAAACATTGTTTGGATAATGACATTACCCGAAAAACGTTTTAAATTATCCACTACCTTATTCACATCGAAATGCGGATCGTTCGGATTATCTATCAACACGACTGTTTCGGGACGAAGCGAATCGAGTTTAAGTATATTATTATCTACCCTGTTCAATGCCCTGAACACCGATTCGTCGTGAATACGGGTAGCGTTGGATAGTACGCTTATCTTGGCTTCGGGATAATAGTGATCCCGAAGATAAAGCGTGGTATCTATGATTTTCTCGAATTCAGGGTGTAGAGTAGGTTCTCCGTTCCCGGCAAAAGTTATCACATCGAGCTTTTCCCCTGCCTCGTGCATGGATTGTAAACGAGATTTTAACTCCTCCTCTACCCTATCGGACGAAGGCAATCCACTCTTCCCCACTCCTTGTGCATTATAACCGCATTCGCAATACACGCAATCGAATGAACACAACTTACCGTCCACCGGGAGCAGGTTGACACCCAGCGATATTCCCAACCGTCGACTGTGTATGGGACCGAATATGATTTCGTGAAACAATACTGTCTGCATAGTTTTACCTTTTTACAGTTACAAATATAATGAAAGCCGGGAGTAGAGGCAAACGTAAATCTCATTTCTGAATCTACTATGTCTAATTATATTCCTTATTCCATAAAAACAAAGTTTACAAATTATTGCTCCATATTCAATGGAAATCTTACTCAATTCTTTATATCATTATCTATTATAAACATTGTGTTTATAACTATAATTAATTTATTTCCAGAATAATAACTATTCTATCCACATTCATATAAACAGATTATCAACTCAAAAACGATATAAGAACGAACAGTTAGCTATTTATAGACTATAAACAAGTTATCAACGAGATTTCAACTGATAAGGTCTTATAGTTATAAACAAATTATAATATATTATTAATCAAATAGTTATAATATTATACACTTATAAATAAACAGTATATCGACAATTTATCCACAATAGATATAAACACATGTGAATAATATAATTATTGCAAAAACGTAGCGCTTATGAATATCGAAAGATTTACATTTGTACCCTATGAAGAGAACCATATTCATATTGTTTCTTTTTCTTTTCCTGTTTATTCCCCGTACAAAATCCCAAATTGTACAGGAATCACACCCGGCATATAAACATTTTTATCATGCTGTTATAGACAACGATACCGTATTGGTAATAGAATTACGTACGTTTCATGTATTTCCTCCCGAAAAATTCAAAGACAAAAAACAGGAAAAATTTTACTGGAAGACCGTGCGTGATGTGAAAAAGACCCTACCCTATGCCAAACTCATCTACTCCATACTCATTGAAACCTACGAATATATGGAGACTCTTCCCGACGACAAAGCTCGAGAAGAACACATGAAAAAAATGGAAAAAGAAGTTTTTCAACAATATAAACCGATATTGAAAAAATTTACCTTGTCGCAGGGTAAAATGCTCATCAAACTTATCAACCGGGAATGTAACCAATCTTCATACGAACTAATCAAAGCATTCTTGGGCAGTTTCAGAGCCAACTTCTGGCAATTCTTTGGAAAAATATTCGGAGCTTCCCTTAAAACCGATTGGGATCCGGAAGGCGAAGATAAAATAATAGAAAGAATCTGTATATTAGTGGAACAAGGTTCTTTATAGTATATCGATTCTAAAACATATTTTTTATTTATAAAGCACTTAATTTTAATAAGTTATTTTTTTACAAAGCTATATTCCTAACTGTTTAAAGAAATCCCAAATTACTAATCCCGCCGTTACCGACACATTCAGTGAATGTTTAGTACCGAATTGAGGTATTTCTATACTTCCCGTACACTTATCGACCACCGACTGTTGTACACCTTTCACTTCATTACCCAACACGACGGCATATTTTTTATTCTTATCCAATTTTATGTTTGTCAGACTTATACTGCCTTCTACTTGTTCTACGGCATATACTTCGTATCCGGCTGCCAACAAGTTATCAACAGCCTCGCAAGTGTCTTGAAAATAAACCCAGTCGACACTGTCCTCGGCTCCCAAAGCTGTCTTATGAATATCGGTATGAGGCGGTGTAGCCGTTATTCCGCACAAATAAATACACTCCACTCTGAAAGCATCGGCCGTGCGAAATACAGAACCTATATTATTGAGACTCCTCACATTATCCAAAATAACGGTCAGTGATATTTTTTCAACCCGTTTGAACTCCTCCTGTGAAATTCTTTTCAAATCCAATACACTCTTTTTCTTCATAAACGATCATTTTTATAAGAGCCTAATTTCCATTTTGTACAAAGATAGTATAAGCCGAGCGCAAAAACAACCATATAGAGCCATGTCGAAGTACAGACGATTCTCACGTTTTCGATAAATATAAAATACACCCGTCTTATATCCAACAATCTCCTATCTGCCTGCTCCACGGACGCAACACTATGTGCATAAGTTGTTATTAAATGTGTATAAACCGTTATAAAATACTTGCACAAAAAAGTAATAAAAATATTGCTTTTAAAAATCATATATCTATACAGCACTGCATGTCAATAAAGCAAATAATAACTCATCGAGTTTTTAGTTCATATATCCACCTAAAATATCTATTTATCAATCATGCAAATAGAATAAAGTTATTAACTTTGCATATTGTAAACAGATAGTTGATAAAGAAGATAAAGAGCTCATATAGAAAAGATAAAAACGTTGATAAAGTAAGAATATATTTTCATAGTCAGTTGAAACTTTAAATAACAAGTATTTTAACAAGAAGTTATCATTACTATCAACAGTCTATTATCATCAACAATAAAGATTTTAAAATTAAAAAATAAAAAGAATATATTATATGTTCGATGTAGATATCTCCAAAGGTTATGTGGATATGCCTATTCCCGAAGGGATAGACTTAGTGTCCGAGATAGAGAGAATGAAGCGGGAGAAAAATGCTGTCGTTCTCGCTCATTACTACCAATCGGGAGATTTACAGGATATAGCCGATTATGTGGGAGATTCTTTGGCATTGGCTCAATGGGCTGCGAAAACAGATGCTTCCATATTGGTGCTTTGTGGTGTTCATTTTATGGGCGAGACCGCCAAAATTATTTGTCCCGACAAGAAAGTACTGATACCCGACATGAATGCCGGGTGTTCTTTGGCAGACAGTTGTCCAGCCGATGCTTTTGCCGAATTCGTAAAAGTTCACCCCGGCTATAAAGTCATATCTTATGTAAATACATCTGCGGCGGTAAAGGCTTATACCGATGTGGTAGTCACTTCGTCGAATGCCCGTCAAATCGTAGAGAGTTTCCCTGCCGACGAGAAGATCATATTCGGACCCGATAAAAATTTGGGTAATTATATAAACAGTATCACAGGACGTGATATGTTATTATGGGACGGAGCTTGCCACGTGCATTCCCAATTTTCATTGGAAAAAATAGTAGATTTGAAAAAACAGTATCCCGATGCGTTGATACTGGCTCACCCGGAATGTAAAAGAGATATATTGTTAGTAGCCGACAAGGTAGGTTCCACGGCTGCTCTTTTGCGCTTTGCGACACAATCGGACTGCAAGCGTTTCATAGTAGCTACCGAGTCGGGTATATTGCATGAAATGAAGAAAAACAATCCCGACAAAGAGTTTATACCTGCGCCTCCCAACGATAGTACATGTGCTTGTAACGAGTGTAATTTCATGCGATTGAATACGATGAAAAAATTGTATAACACGCTTAAATACGAGTTGCCCGAGGTGATAGTGGATAAAGAGATAGCCGAAAAAGCTATCGAACCTATACAGCGTATGCTCGACATATCGGCTTCATTGGGAATTTAAAAAAGAGAATAATAATTTCATTCATAATTGTTTATCATGGAATATAATTTCAAAGAGATAGAAAAAAAGTGGCAAAAGTATTGGAAAGATCATCATATTTATCAAGTAAAAGAAGATGAGAGTAAACCCAAATATTACGTACTGGATATGTTTCCCTATCCTTCGGGAGCAGGTCTGCATGTAGGTCACCCGTTGGGATATATAGCTTCCGATATTTATTCCAGATATAAAAGATTGAAGGGGTTTAACGTTCTTCACCCTATGGGGTATGATGCATACGGTCTTCCTGCCGAGCAGTATGCCATACAGACGGGACAACACCCGGCCATAACGACCGAAAAGAACATAAATCGTTATCGCGAGCAATTGGACAAGATAGGCTTTTGTTATGATTGGAGCCGCGAAATACGTACTTGCGATCCCGAATATTATAAATGGACTCAGTGGGCGTTCATACAAATGTTCAATAGTTATTATTGCAACGACAAACAACAAGCTCGTCCCATAGAAGAGCTTGTAAAGACTTTCGAAACGACAGGTACGGAAGGTGTGAATGCAGCTTGTAGCGAAGAACTTTCTTTTACGTCCGAAGAATGGAATGGTAAATCGGAGAAAGAACAACAGGAAATATTGATGAATTACCGCATTGCCTATTTGGGCGATACGATGGTAAACTGGTGTCCGCAATTGGGAACCGTGCTTGCCAACGACGAGGTGAGCGAGGGCGTTTCCATACGAGGGGGATATCCGGTGGAACAGAAAGTGATGCGTCAGTGGTGTCTACGGGTATCGGCATACGCTCAGCGTTTGTTGGAAGGTCTGGATAAAATAGATTGGACAGATTCTCTTAAAGAGACCCAAAAGAACTGGATAGGTCGTTCCGAGGGAGCCGAAATGCAGTTTAAGGTGGTGGATTCCGATGTGGAGTTTACCATATTTACGACGCGTGCCGATACGGTTTTCGGGGTTACTTTTATGGTATTGGCTCCCGAAAGCGATTATGTAAAACAAGTAGTCACCCCCGATCAACAGGAAGCTGTAAACAAATATTTGGACAGCATAAAACATCGTACCGAGCGTGAGCGACTTATGGACAAGAGCGTTACCGGTGTGTTTACTGGTGCATACGCTGTCAATCCGTTGAACAATAAACATATACCTATCTATATAAGCGATTATGTCTTGGCCGGATACGGGACAGGAGCTATCATGGCCGTACCTGCACACGATAGTCGGGACTACGCTTTCGCCAAACATTTCGACTTGCCCATCATACCGCTGATAGAAGGGTGCGATGTTTCGGAGGAAAGTTTCGATGCCAAAGAAGGTAAAATGATAAATTCTTGTGGTAATGGATTGGATTTGAACGGTATGGAGGTGAAGGAAGCCATTGCCGCCACGAAAAAGTTTATTAAGGAAAAGGGTATAGGCAGGGTAAAAGTAAACTATCGTTTGCGCGATGCTATATTCAGTCGTCAGCGTTATTGGGGTGAACCCTTTCCTGTTTACTATAAAGAGGGTATGCCTTATATGCTTGACGAAAGTAAACTACCTTTGGAACTTCCCGAAGTGGATAAATTCCTACCGACCGAAACAGGTGAGCCTCCATTGGGACACGCAACTAAATGGGCTTGGGATACAGTAAACAAATGTGTCGTAGAAAATGAGAAGATTGACCATGTAACCGTCTTCCCGCTGGAACTGAACACCATGCCGGGATTCGCCGGTTCTTCGGCTTATTATCTCCGCTACATGGACCCGCATAATCATCAGGCATTAGTTGATCCGAAAATTGACCAGTACTGGAAAAATGTAGACCTATATGTAGGTGGTACCGAACATGCAACAGGCCACTTGATTTATTCTCGTTTTTGGAATAAATTCCTGTATGACATGGGTGTGTCTGTAATGGAAGAGCCATTCCAAAAGTTAGTAAACCAAGGAATGATTCAAGGTCGCAGTAACTTTGTATATCGTATCAAAGACACCAATACTTTCGTTTCACTGAACCTGAAAGATCAGTACGAAGTTACCCCTATTCACGTAGACGTAAATATCGTATCTAATGATATTTTGGATTTGGAAGCATTCAAAGCATGGCGTCCTGAATATAAAACAGCCGAATTTATCCTCGAAGACGGAAAATATGTTTGCGGATGGGCAGTTGAAAAGATGAGTAAATCTATGTTCAATGTAGTCAATCCGGATATGATTGTTGAGAAATACGGTGCAGATACACTTCGTATGTACGAAATGTTCCTCGGCCCGGTAGAACAGTCCAAACCATGGGATACAAACGGAATCGACGGTGTACACCGTTTTATCCGTAAATTCTGGTCGTTGTTCTACAGCCGTACGGACGAATATCTGGTAACGGACGAACCTGCAACAAAAGAAGAATTGAAGAGCCTTCATAAATTAATCAAGAAGGTGACTGGTGATATTGAACAGTTCTCTTACAATACATCTATCAGCGCATTCATGATTTGCGTAAACGAACTCTTCAACCTGAAATGCAGCAAAAAAGAGATTCTGGAACAGCTCGTTATCACTCTCGCTCCTTTCGCTCCACACGTCTGCGAAGAGTTGTGGGATGTATTGGGACACGAAACTTCCGTATGCGACGCCCAATGGCCTGCATACAACGAAGAATATCTGAAAGAAGATACTATCAACTATACCATCTCTTTCAACGGAAAGGCACGTTTCAATATGGAATTTGCAGCAGATGAAGCTTCGGACGCTATCCAAGCCGCAGTATTGGCCGACGAACGTTCACAGAAGTGGATTGATGGCAAGACTCCGAAAAAGATCATCGTCGTTCCGAAAAAGATTGTAAACGTTGTAATTTAAAGTATTAAGTATAAAACAATAAGTATTAAGTAATAAGTATTAAGTATTATCCGTAGTCGTTTTCCAAATATATCCGCCAGGTTAATACTTAACACTTATTACTTAATACTTGAACTTAAAATCCATGCATAAACTGACAAAAGCGGAAATAATGAGAGAAGTGAAAGATTATATCTACATCACTCTCGGATTGATAAGCTATTCTTTGGGATGGGCAGCATTCCTGTTACCTTATCAGATAACTACCGGAGGAACTACCGGTATCGGGGCTATTATCTATTATGCAACAGGATTCCCAATCCAATGGTCATACTTCATCATTAATGCAGTTCTGATGACCTTCGCAATCCGGGTATTAGGTCCAAAATTTAGTATAAAAACCACTTATGCTATTTTTACGCTGACTTTTCTGCTTTGGTTATTCCAGTTGGTGGTGAACAATTACGTAGAAGCACCGGATATGACGCCGGACGGCAAGCCGCTATTGCTTGGTACAGGACAGGACTTCATGGCCTGTATTATTGGTGCAGCCATGTGCGGTGTAGGCCTCGGTATCACTTTCAACTACAATGGAAGTACGGGTGGAACAGATATTATCGCAGCCATCGTCAATAAATACAAAGATGTATCACTCGGGCGAATGATTATGATTTGTGATGTATTCATTATCAGCTCCTGTTACTTTATATTTCATGATTGGCGCCGGGTTATTTTCGGTTTTGTCACCCTGTTTATTATTGGTGTTGTGCTCGACTGGATTATCAACAGTGCCCGTCAATCGGTTCAATTCTTCATCTTCTCTAAGAAATATGATGAAATAGCCGACCGTATCATTAAAGACGCCGACCGGGGAGTAACGGTACTCGACGGTACGGGATGGTACAGTAAAACCAATGTGAAAGTGTTGGTAGTACTTGCCAAGAAACGTCAGTCACTCGAAATTTTCCGTTTGGTAAAACGCATTGATCCGAATGCTTTTATCTCTCAAAGTTCCGTTATCGGTGTGTATGGCGAAGGATTCGATAAGCTGAAAGTGAAATAATAACCAGTTGATAAGTAGTGAACAACCCTGTTAAAACAAAAAATAAGATGATAAAACGCAAACTTGTATTTGCTACCAATAATGCTCATAAACTGGAAGAAGTGGCCGCTATCCTGGGAGATCAAGTGGAATTATTAAGTCTCAATGATATCGGTTGCCAAGCGGATATTCCCGAAACTGCTGAAACACTGGAAGGAAATGCGTTGTTAAAATCTTCCTATATCTATAAAAACTATCATCTGGATTGCTTTGCCGATGATACGGGATTGGAAGTGGAAGCCTTGAACGGAGCTCCCGGAGTCTATTCCGCCCGCTATGCAGGAGGTAAAGGACACGACGCCCAGGCTAATATGCTCAAACTTCTTCACGAACTGGACGGAATGGAAAACCGTAAAGCACAATTCCGCACCGCTATTTCGTTGATACTGGACGGAAAGGAGTATCTCTTTGAAGGAGTGATAAAAGGCGAAATAATCAAAGAAAAACGTGGTGATTCCGGATTTGGCTACGATCCTGTATTCATGCCTGAAGGTTACGACCGGACTTTTGCCGAATTGGGAAATGATATCAAGAACCAAATCAGCCATCGTGCACTGGCTGTACAGAAACTTTGTGAGTTTCTGCAAAGCTGATTATACATACCCACTTAAAATATAAAACACAATGAAGAAAATTACTTTATTTACTTTACTTACGCTCCTATTGTGTACTTCGTGTGTAACAAAAAAGAAGTTCATGCTTGCAGAGATGGCAGCCACCGCAAGCAAAGACAGTCTGCAAGGGTTGTTGAATAACTCCCGCGAAGTTGGTAACCAGCTATCGGCACAAGTCAAAAACCTCTTGCGTGATACGACCAAGATGGGGAACAGTATCCGCCAATATCAGAGTATGTTGAATGTCAACATGACTGAACAGGAAAAACTGAATGCGCTGTTGAGCCAGAAGAAAAATGAGCTGAACGAAAGAGAACGCACGATCAATGAATTGCAGGACATGATTAAGGCACAAAACGATAAAGTACAAAACCTCTTGAGTAATGTAAAAGACGCATTACTTGGTTTTAGTACTGACGAGCTGACCGTCCGCGAGAAAGACGGAAAAGTATATGTAGCGATGTCCGACAAATTATTATTCCAGTCAGGAAGTGCCCGCCTGGATAAACGTGGAGAGGAAGCTCTCGGCAAACTGGCCGAAGTGCTGAACAAACAGACGGATATCGACGTATTTATCGAAGGACATACGGACAACAAACCGATCAATACTGTACAATTCAAAGATAACTGGGATTTGAGTGTGATCCGTGCCACTTCCGTAGTTCGTATCCTCATCAAGAATTACAATGTAAATCCTTTACAGATTCAGCCTAGCGGCCGCGGTGAATATATGCCTGTTGATGACAACGAAACAATAGAAGGAAGAAGCAAGAATCGCCGTACAGAGATTATCATGGCTCCAAAACTAGATAAGTTGTTCCAGATGCTTCAAAGCTCGGAAGAATCCAAATAAAAAATAATTGATTCAATAATCAACAATAAAAAATCCTCTCGGTTAATAAACTGGGAGGATTTTTTTATCTTTAAAGAATTGAATTATTTTAAGACAGCTTCTAATTGTTATTCATTCAAGAACAATAATAGAAACCAAATTTCTTTATAATCCCAACTTAGCCGAAATCTCCAGCATCCGCTGAATCGGCTTCACTGCCTTCTTAGCCACCTCCGGATCTACTGTAATCTCCGGTGCTTCATTCTTCAGACACTCATAGAGCTTCTCTAACGTATTCAATCGCATGAAGCTACACTCGTTACATCCGCACGTACTATCGTTCGGTGGAGCAGGGATAAACGTCGTCTGCGGACACTTCTTCTGCATCTCATGCAAGATACCCGATTCGGTAGCCACAATATAGGTGTTTTCCGGATGATTCACTGCATACTTCAACAATGCTGCCGTAGACCCTACCACATCCGCCAGTTTCAAAACCGTACTCTTACATTCGGGATGTGCCAGCACCAATGCTTCGGGATGCTGCGTCTTCAATTCCACAATCTTTTCAACAGAGAACTGTTCATGCACATGACAGGCACCGTCCCAAAGCAACATATTCCGGTTCGTAACTGAGTTGATATAATTTCCCAGATTTCGGTCCGGACCAAAGATTATTTTCTCATCTTTGGGGAAGCTTTCCACAATCTGCTTCGCATTGGTGGAAGTCACCACCACATCCGTTACCGCTTTCACTGCAGCCGTCGTATTGACGTAAGAAATAACGGTGTATCCCGGATGCTCTTTGACAAACTGCGCAAACTGATCCGCCGGACAACTGTCCGCCAACGAACAACCTGCCGCCATGTCGGGTACCAACACTTTCTTGTCCGGACAAAGCACCTTTGCCGTTTCCCCCATAAAGTGAACGCCACACATCACAATAATGTCCGCTTCCGTTTTGGCTGCCCATTGAGCCAATGCCAAACTGTCGCCAACATAATCGGCGATGTCTTGTATTTCCCCCTTCTGGTAGTAGTGTCCCAGAATGATTGCATTCTTTTCTTTCTTTAGCTCGTTAATAGCCTTTATGAGTTTATTCATAATAATATTTTTATTTCTTTCCTTTAAAAAAAAAATCCTTTGTTAGTGATGATAGCCTGTTAATAATGTTAGCAAATAAATCAGGTTTTTCTTGCCGGATAAGTTATTAGTCCATACTTCTGTTTTATGAGTTGGTTATGAACTGATGTAAAGGACAAGATATTCTATTCTACTTGCTTCATTATCAATGAAAGCATCGTTAAATGCCGTCAAATAGGAGTTTGCTATTAACTCCCTGTTGATAAAGTGCAAAGTTAAAAACTTTATGGATATAAACAGGCAGATAAGTGCTGAAAAATATGTTTATGTCTGTGTAGAAAGTTTTGGGTTAGTTTTTTGGAATGTTCATAACGAAGGCCTCTTATACCTTCTTTTGAATAATGCAAGAATTATTTTTCAAAATCTTTGCCGATAGTTTTGACAGGTTTTAAACCGTTATCAACACCTTGTTAACTGAAAAGAATTACCTTTGTGGACAAGAACATAATAAAAGAAAAGACGTATGCGTAAACTGAAAATAACAGAACTGAACCGTATCAGTGCCGAAGAGTTTAAACAAGTTGAAAAACTGCCTCTGGTAGTAGTGCTGGATGATATTCGTAGTTTGCACAATATAGGTTCTGTGTTCCGTACTTCGGATGCTTTCCGTATTGAATGTATCTATCTGTGTGGTATAACAGCTACCCCACCGCACCCTGAAATACATAAGACTGCGCTGGGTGCAGAATTCACTGTCGACTGGAAGTATGTTAATAACGCTGTTGATGCTGTTGATAACCTCAAAAACGAAGGGTATATCGTTTATTCTGTAGAACAGGCGGAAGGAAGCATCATGCTTGATGAACTCCAGCTGGATAAAACTAAGAAGTATGCTATCGTTATGGGAAACGAAGTGAAAGGGGTACAGCAGGAGGTTATTAACCATTCGGATAGCTGTATAGAGATTCCTCAATATGGTACCAAACATTCGTTGAATGTTTCCGTAACTACTGGTATTGTGATTTGGGATTTGTTCAAAAAGTTACACTAATAGTCATAATACAGGATTGGTTAATAAGTTGTTTATAACGAGTTAATAGCTTAGTTAATTCATTTATAATCAATAACTATGTATTGTTTATAACTATATGGAGCCATGTTGATTCTATGGGTATTGGGTAGTTATTATTATAGTTGTTGATAGTGCGTTTTCAGGCTGTTAATACTTGAGTTGTCAGGTATTAACAGCCTATATGATAAGTATTAATAGTTGGGAACTCAAGTATTAACTTCTGAGAAAACAGAAATTAATACCTTGCAGGAAGCTTGTTAATTCTTGAAATGATAACTAGTAGGGTTGAGTAGTTGATAAATTGGCTTATAAGGTTGATAAACTTATAAGCCGATTGATTTTAGATCTGTCCGTTCTCTACCATCAACACCACACGTTCTGTTAGTTTATCCTCACCTTGCGGATCATATTCTTTTTTTAAACTGGCTCCGAACAATGCAGCAAAAGTCTGATAGAATCCCGCTTTGAAAGGTCCCATAAATGCTTTTACCAGTTCATAACTGGTAGAATTGCTTTGGCGGTCTATTAATTTAATCAACAGTTTTCCCTGTGCAAAAGAAAGTTTCTTCATTCGGGGAGTATATTGCTCTTTCAATCCTTTTTCAACCCGTTTGATATGTTTTTGACGGGCTTTCTCATTGGGTAATGTCTGAAGATATTCGTAAGTTTCGATGATGGCTTGGTTAATTTCTCTGGAGATAGGATATACCTTTTTCACATTGCGGATCAGGCGATAATATTCCTGGCGTTCTTTTTCATTCTTGAATTTCAACGGACGGAAAATATACACAGTTCTTAACTGGACACATGGAATGGTATCTCCATTGTAGATACACATCGGAACCAAATATCCATTGATGCTTTGTTTTTCTTGAGCTTGCAGGCGCAACGAACAACAAACAATAGCAAACAGCGTCATTACTACTATGTTAAGCCTCCTTTTCACGATACAAAAATAGAATTAAAATTTTATTATTCAGACATTTCTCTTCGATGTTAACCTATTTAAAGTATCTTTGCGGCCTTATCTGTTAAAAAGCAGGAAGAATAAACCATTTTATTGATGAAAACTATTCAACTTTTACGGTTGATAAGTATTATAAACAGCCTGTTAATAATTCCTGCTTGTAGTGCTCAAAACCCTTCTGAAAGTCTTTTAGAAGATGTTCTTGAAGATTTATCTGTTAATAATGAAACTGATAACTCTGTTAATACTCCTAATTGGGAAAATGAATTGGAAGAACTTTCCAATCGTATGCAAGAACCAGTTAATTTGAATGTTGCTACCCGTGAACAACTCGAACAGTTTCCTTTCCTTAGTGATATTCAGATTGAACATCTGCTGGCCTATATCTATATACACGGACAGATGA
>ENA-OPWC01000758-OPWC01000758.1-human-gut-metagenome-genome-assembly--contig:-NODE-758-length-25317-cov-5.848983_pt1 | contig 25317 bp, 24 predicted proteins | sample MGYA00241504_ERZ502000 | MGnify/ENA primary metagenome ERZ502000 (study PRJEB25962, sample SAMEA2042005) | human gut metagenome | biome: human gut; feature: human-associated habitat; material: faeces...
CCGGATTTCCTTTTGTTAAATCTACTTTCTGTCCTTTTGATAAATTAATTGGCATAGTATTACCCTCCTTAGAATAAATGAATCTATAGTTATTAGAAATAACTTACTTGTTTGCCGGCGGCATATGATACTGTCTGTTGAAATCCGCCTTGATCGCCTCAAGTCTTGCCTGATCTTCCACACGTTTCTTTCTGCAGTCTTCCTGAATTCTTTTCGTTTCTTCAATACCACTGGTAATCGTTCTCCAGGTCGTCTCAAGTGTTTCAATCTGGATTGAGCTTCCGGATGCCATCTTAGCGGTAGCCTTGGAAACTTCCACAGTATTCTGCGCATTTTTAATCAGCATCTCGTTGGTCTTCTTATCCAGAGCAGACATTGCTTCTGCCTGAATACGCTGTCTCTTAAGCAGAATTGCCTGTGCGAGTGCCTGTTTAAATACAGGCAGTGTCACAATAAATGCGGAATTGATCTTTCTGACCAGATTATAGTTGCTGAACTCCATTGTCTTGATCATCGGAATAGACTGCATCGCAATATTTTCTGCTGTCCTAAGATCCTGTGTACGCTGTTCCATCATCATCAGTGCCTGATTTAAGCTGGTAAGCTCAAACTGGATCGACTCGTCTCCGGTAGCCGCCATATCCTGCTGTCTCTTTGCAATGTAATCTTCAATCTCTTTACATGCCTGCTCTCCGGCAAGAATGTATTTCACAAGTTCATGATAATAATTTACATTTGCCTCAAACATCGTATTTAATTTACGGTTTGACTGTTTGATCTCTGATTCATAGCCTTTGAGCTGAACATAGATCTTGTCGACTTCCTCGCCCATCGTGTGATATTTTGCAAGGATCTTGTCGAGCTGTTTTTTCATATTTCCAAATAATTTTCCAAACAGTCCCGGATTTTCCCTGATCTCGTCAATATCAAACTGATCCATGATCTTTGCCAATGTTTTTAACATTTCGCTGGTATCATCAAGCTGTGACATATTCATGCTGTTTAACACGACATCCGATGCTTTCGAAATTTCTTCTGCAACCTCCGCTCCAAATGTGACGATTGTCTCAAGATTGTTGACCTCAATCGTACTGACGATCCGGTCAACCTCATCCGAATTGACCAGTTCTGAATTCATTTTTTCCCTGTCGGCAACAATGTCATACTGTTCCACAACAGCGATCTCATCTTTTGTGTCCGGTACCACTGTGGCTGCAGGTGCTGCCGCAGTCGTTGTTTTGCTAAAATCAAGTCCCATACGATTCCTCCATTTCTAATTACCTCTCTTAAAAAATTTATCCCGCCAGGTGTGGCGTGTATTATTAAATGAAATACTATTCAGGTCAGGGACTTGCAGATCATATTTATATTCCCCTATCTGGTGTTCTTCCATTAGCTGCCCGTTAAAATATTTTTCAATACTCTGATATCCCGTCGGCACAAAAAATACAATATCAAATCCCATCAGATGCAAAAATACTGTCAGGATCGAGTCTTCCAGTGAAATGACCGTCTCCGATGTATTGATATAGATCAGTTTCGGATTTTTCCAGGTAAGATCAAATTTCTGGATCAGTCTTACGATATCTTTCGGCAGATTTAACACCTGTGCAATCACGGTGTATTCCATACCATTTTCCCCGATTCCTCTGATCAGTTTCTGATCGATCAGAAGCTGCATCTTATCAAGTATCATCTCCTGAATATCCTCCCGCAGGATACCATACAGATATTTCGGATGTGCTTTGATCTTATTCCGCTGCAGTTTTCCATTTTTGAAAAATTCAGCAGCATACATTTTCATCGGATTCGGTGCCATCGGCTCTATATAAGGCGCTCTTTTTATCACGACTGTATCTTCCGTGACCAGTTCTTTTACGGATGTCCAGTAGCCGGCGGTATGTCCGTCTTTGACTCCGGAAACTTTTGCAAAAATGACCGGTATGTTCACGACACCATCGACCACGCTGAAATCCGGCCGGTACTTTAATTCCTGATCCCACAGGATCTTAATCTCCTCGTACATGGTCTGCAGACTGATAATGTTCGCCTTTCCATACTGCATGTTCCGGTACATGCCGGTATCCTGATACATTAACGTATCCAGTTCCCTCTCCGCATGGTAGGCAACCGTTCCCATTTTGACCTGGGAACTCTCCTCCGGGTACCTGTCCATGGTAAGGCTTTCCTCATAATTCAGTTCATACAACAGCGGATCCGTAAGCTGGCATGGTACATTCCGGTTCGGACAAAGGATCACCACATCGACCGGCAGCCTTGCTAAAAACCTGAGAAACAACGCTTCATTTTCATTCTGGCACCCGCCCATATGGATAAAACATCCGATCTCCGGCATCTTCCAATTGGAAAATAAAAACGGCAGATACCTTTTCAGCCAGCACAACAGGTAAACCGCCTTGCTGGTGAGCCTGTTTAAATTATCGCCTTCTTTGCCTGATTCTGCAAGAAGAATATCCACAAATGTTTTGTGCATGATCTTTTGCAGTTCTAAATTTGCCGGATACTTTATATTCGTGGAAAGATCCATGATAAGCTGATCTGTTTTCGCATAATTTCTGCGCCGGATCTCTGCGATTTCATCCGGTGTCGGTCTTTCGATCTCCCCGTTTACGACCACCGTCTTCCGCCCGGCATTTTTCAGTTCAAGCTGCAGCTGAAACAATTCGTTCGCATATGTCAGCTTGTCCTCTGCACCGTTGATCCGGTAAAAACAGTTATAAAAGAAGCGGGGATCTGTTCCTCTGGTCAACACACTCTTTTTGATATCCTCAAATCCTTTTCCATCGATCCATGCATTGGTACAGTTATTGACAGAAGGCAGACTTCCATACAGCCGTTCTTTTTCAAAATCATTTTGTATTGCCTCCCGTACTTTCTTTAAGCAGTATCCTTCCGGGAAAGCTGTCATCCCCTCCATTTGCAGATCATCCGATAAAACGGAAGCGGGATCTGATTTCAGATATCCGGCATCACCGTGATACTGCAGCAGCACCACATCACTCCCGACATTGGACAGGATCGATATCAGCATCAGTTCGTAATTACTGATATCCCCCTCATAAAGGATCTTGGGCAGTTCATTTGCCCCAAGCTGGTTTACAATCCGTTCAAATTTGTAGTACAGCCAGCACATAAACTTAATATATGCATTTTTCAGCATATTTTCTGTTTTTCCATTCCGCCTCATGGAATCCAGCGAATCATAGATTGAATCCGCCACATTCTGCCTTTGCAGATCGTTCATGCGCGGCAGCCATTTTTTTAAACCATTCGATATAAATGACGGATTCATCTGAAAATCCATCCCCATGATCTCAGAATAATACGCAAGGTTCTTCTCATCGGGATTTGGGATCTTTCCCTCGATCACCACTCCCGCTCTTCTTGCCGTATCATAATATTTTTTTATAAAGTCCCCGATTTTTTCCGTGTATCCATTGATCCGGTAAAAATACACCTCTCTGCTCTGTCTTCCGTTTAGATCGACAAAGTAATCATCAAGGCTGCGAATCTTTTTGTGTTCTAACATAGCGCATTCTCACCTTCAATATCTGTTCATTTTGTTTTTGTTCATCACATAGCCAAGGCCTGACCCGACAATGCCTCCTAAAATATGTGTCAGATTCGAGACGTTATCCCTGATAAAGATACCATCATACACCTGCTGCCCGATATAGATCAGCGCAACCAGAATAAAGGTCAGCGGGATTTTTCCATCCTCAATACTCGTAAATGATGCCAGCAATATAAACGCAAATACAACACCACTTGCTCCAAGAAGCTGGACATGCGGGAACAATATAAAATTGATCACGCCCGTTACCAGTGCTGTTGTTAAAATCACAAAAAGAATGTTTGCCGATCCGTATTTTTCCTCTAAAAGCGGTCCTACAACCAGTAACATCATAATATTTCCAAAGAAATGATCCCAGCTGGCATGTCCTAACACATGTCCGAAAAACCGGATGTATGTGAACGGACTTGCTAACGATGACCGGTAAACACTGAAAAATGCACGCGTGGATGCACTGCCTGTTACTTTATCTAAAATCAGTACGATAAAACAGGCAAGCGTAAATCCCAAAATAACCGGAGAGTTAAATGACAGCCGTATCTTTTTACCACCGTTACCCATACTATTCCTTCCTCAAAAACCCTGTTTCACAGAGCACAATATTCTATAAAAATCATCTAAAAGTATAGCATACCGGCATCCTGTTTTCAAGAAAACGTCCGGCATCGAATCTATCTATCTTTTTGCCTATATTAATGCTATAATTCAATTTGCAATCTGTTGTTAAACTTGTGTTATTTTGAAGAGTTTTTATACACTCAGGAGGATTTTTACAAATTGAAAAACGATATGATTTATTACAGTGTCGGTGCACTGCTCTATTGTCCCGCCAATAAAAAAACGATTGCCGACTCTGTGATTCATGAAAAATTTGGAACTAAATATTCTCTGGCTTTATGCCTTGAAGATACGATCAATGACAACTATGTGACAGAAGCAGAGCAGGATCTTATCTCTTCCATCCATCAGATATTTGAAAGTTTTCAGGATCATCCTTTTTACCTTCCGAAAATCTTTATCCGTGTCCGCAATGCCGGCCAGATTGAACGTTTAACGAAGGCTTTTGGGGAAAGCATAAAAGTGATCACCGGTTATATCATACCGAAATTTACTGCTGACAACGCCAGCTCTTATATAGAAGAAATGATCCGGGCTAACGAACAGGTTTCCAGGAAATTATATATGATGCCGATCTATGAGAGTTCTTCTATCATTGACCTGCGGCACCGTATCGATATCCTGTATGATCTGAAAGACAGGCTTTCCCATGTGGAAGATCTCGTTTTAAATATTCGTGTCGGAGGAAATGATCTGTGTCACATGTTTGGATTCCGCCGTCATTGTGACGAGTCCATTCACCGGATCAGACCTGTCGCTGATATTTTTTCTGATATCATAACTGTTTACGGCATGGACTACGTCGTTTCCGGACCGGTATGGGAATATTATTCCGGGTATAATTGGGAAAATGGCCTGATTCAGGAACTAAAAGATGATAAACTCTGCGGCTTTACCGGAAAAACAGTCATTCATCCAAATCAGATTTCTGTCGTAAACAAAGTTTATCAGGTTACAAGATCAGATTTTAACGATGCAAAAGCAATTTTAAACTGGGATAAAAAATCAGACTCGCTTGTCTCCGGAAATCTTGCGGGTGAACGCATGAACGAATACAAAACCCACCATAACTGGGCAGAAAAAATCTTATTTCTTGCAGAGGTCTTTGGCATAACAGACTAAACTTATGTATGCACGAATTTCTTTGGCATGACAGACCAGACTGATGCATACATAAATTTCTTTGGCATGACGAGACCAAACTGACGTATGCATAAATTTTCCTGGAAACCGGCAGTATTTTTTATATATCTGACATTTTTTTAATGATACCGCAGCATTTATAATGTTTCATCGGATAATACTGGATCGACACATTTTTTTCCTCAGCTAATCTCACCAGATGTCCAAGCTGAGGATCTCCCTTGTACCTCTCATCAATCAGGATCTTCCATGGAACTCTTCGCAGCAATACTCTTGTCGCCTCTCCGATTCCCGGTTTGATCAGATTGATATCATCAATATCAAATGTCTTTGCAATCTGTTTTACCTCGTCAATACCAGAGCTTTCCACACACTTATTTTCTTTTTCCACATCCATCTCAAACTCGTTCTCGATCGTATGGATAAATTCATAGGACAGATCCGAATCTTTTAATTCTCCGTAATAGACGGCTCCATGGAAATCATCTTTTCCAATGATATCACTCCTTAAGAATGTCCTGCTGATCAGTCCTGACACAGTGCTGTTAAGACAGGAACTCGGTATTAAAATATCATCGTGCGTGCCGCACAGTTCTGTCACATTAGCAGGATCGGCAATAACTGCGATATCGGATGACACACCTTCATACTGCGCAAGATCCTTTTTTAATTCATTTAAAATCGCGCCCTTTCCGATCCATCCGTCCACAAACAATAACTGTCCCGGTTCATACCGGCTTAACAGATATTTCATCGCATTGTTATCAATCCCTCTGCCGCGGATGATGGAAATGGAATAATGCGGTACATTGACCTGATATTTTTTTGCAATATATCTTTTGACTAAAATTCCGATTGGAATACCGGCGCGAGCCAGTGAGACGAGCACAATGTCCTGTCCCTTTTTTTCAACGATCTTATCTGCAAGTCTTCCGACAGCAAGTGCTACCGGTTTTGCATAATTTTTCAACGCTTCCCGGTACACCTGCATATATTTTTCTGTCGGGACATATTCGACCGGCAGCATTTCACTGTAATGTTTTCCCGCCTGTATCAGTTTTTCTCTCTCTTCGGTCGGCTGTGGCTGCACCATGCCAGTGATATCTTTTAGTAAAAGGATCACATCCTCATCGCTGTATGAACTTCTCATTTAATCTTGTCTCCATTCTTTCCTGCTTTCCATTACATCGCATGTTTGCTGTCAAGGCACAAATTTCGTATGGGAAAAATTTTATTTTCACATTATGCCCTTATTCCTGTGCCCTCTTTAACACCAGCGTATCACCGTTATATTTTCATTTTTCATGCGAAGTGCGTAAATCAGCGTTTCTAATCCTTTTAACGACGCTAATGCCGAATCCGTCATAACGATAACCCTGTCATAGTTTTCCAGATCATAAATAAAAGTCTTTCGTTCCGGATCATATAAACTGCACAGTTCATATCTGCAATGCAGTGGATACTCTTCCTCGGTACTGACCGCGATCGGACTTCTAGTCGTAGAATGGCAGCGGACAACACATCCCATTTTTTCGATTTCGTACCCTGTCAGAAGTGCCGGATACATAAACTCTTCCGTGCCAATCACAAGTACACGTTCACCCTGTTTCACACCAGTCTCTATGATCACAGTTTTCGCAAATTTTTTACATGCAGCCTCATATTGTTTTGCGTCAACGAAACGTCTTGCATTCATCCATCCGGGAATTGATATGATATGTTCCCGCATATTCTTCTCTGATTGCACATCAATATCCGCGCTTTCATGCGTATGATTCTCCGGTATCGCACAAATATATAAACCATCACATCTATACTGCTCCGCAACCGCACCGTATCCGGAATGATCCGTTTTTACCAGATAATGAAGTTCTATTTTTTCATCCTGATAAATTTTTAAGTATTCTTCTGTCATTCCATTTAACAATGAAGCAACTGCAAATTTTGTTTTTTTCTGATACTCTTTTGTTATGATCTTAATGATATTCATGATCGTATTCCCAGTGGTCACCTCATCCTCTATAAATACTATCCTGTCAATATCATTTATCACACGGTCTATATCATCTTTTACCAATTTCTGCTCAGTCGCATGGCTGTGCGCTTCCGAAAAAAATAAATATCTGGCATCCGGTATTACTTCCCGTGTTGTCTGGATATACTTTGTTCCCAATGTGATCGCAGCCTGTGCACCGATTGCTGTCGCGGTTTCTGCAAAACCGATCAAAAGCAGCCTCTCACCTTCATATTTTCCCTGAAACTTCTCTGCAAGACTTTTAAATAAATTCAGTGCTTTCGAAGGTTCTACCGGAACATGTTTTCCCTGCAGTGGATCTACTACCAGATAACTTCTTTTGGTATTGTTTTCCCGTTTTGCTATTCTCACTAAATCTTTTTGCTGATAGTTCATATGTTTTTGATTTTCCTGACGTTCGTTAATTTTTTACGATCTGTTTTCCAAAAGTCTTTAGATATTCTTGGGCAGTCTGTAATGATATATTTAGTTTTTTCTGCAACCGCTCTAAAATAGCGTCTTCTGGCAACCCTAAATCACAACATGTATCTATAATTCCACGTGCTTCTCCTCTCGCTTCTCCTCTTGCTACATCCTGCTCTATTTCATCTTTCATTAATTCCCGTAATGCTTCGCACATACCATTCGCCCTCCTTACCTTCTGATATATTTCATAGTTTGCACTGACGCTTGCCTGTAATACTGCGTCTATATTATTCCGCTCCCGCGGTGTCTTCATATTTTCTGTCTGTTCTAAAAACTTCCTGATATCCTCTATATCGGCATTTGCAGATAAGATTCTTAGGCTGCTGTGCATAGTCCGGTTCAACCTGCTGATCACCACAATCTGCACCGGGAATAAAATATTCCCTCTCACGTAATAAATGCCTGGATATTTTTCTTCCAGTACATATCCTTTTCGTTCTAATTCCAAAAACAGTTCTCTTGGATATGCTTCACGGAACAATGACACGGTCAGTTCGTCCGCCGGGATTTCATCGATTGTTTTCCCATATCCTTTATAAAGGCAGGCATATCCAAGTGTTTTGTAAAGAGTGTCTATCGACAGTTCATCTCCCGGTCCTTTGTATTCTAACACATTGTACTTTCGCATGATATGACCGATTTCATTTTTCATCACTTTTTCTGCATTTTCTTCTTTTATGATCAGAAGATCAATACGGATCGGTTCTTTACTCAAATGATACTCCGAGATTAAATCAAGTTCCTCGATGTTTTCCTTTAGTTCCAGTTCCGCTGCTGCATAAAACGCAGGATGCCACTGGATCTTTTTGGCTTTGTCTGATGACGATTTCTTTGTCTTTTGCGCGATAATCGTTTCCTCCCTTTTTATTCGGGAGAATCGTCTAATATTTTCGAATCCTCCCTGCTTTTATTTTTATTTAGTGGTGATTTAAAAGCATTGAAAATTCTGATATCCAACGTTGATGGCTCGCGTGTTGGTATACAGTCTTTAACGTGGTTTTGACTTGTTTTGAAAACGGCTTATGTTGTGGACTAAATCCACAACAATATTGCCTTATAGATTTTGTTAGAATGTAATGCTTTGGTTGGATTGTAACACATTGCCATACATTCGTCAGTAGTATTGCGTGTTTTTTATTATTTTTGTAATATTTGCACAAAATATGTATTCTAATGTGAAATAACGCTTCACAACATCTGATTTATTTCATTGTCAATTATCCGATTTACCTTTTCCAACCTGGGAGCAAACATCAATCTGGATATTTGTTCGATGGGGTTTTCATAAGATGAATAAACAGGTGGATATAATATAATTTCTTCCAGTAATTCTCTCTTAAAATCCTCATTCTTTATTGGTTCTTCCAAATACTGATATAATTGTTCTAAACGCTGCTCCTGCGATGTTGAAAAAATTCTTCTACATTGCGAACACTCATAACTGCCATCCTCTAATGTTCTCAATAACGAATTCACTTTAATTGCTCCAATTAGTTCTGGCTCTCCCTCCACACTCATTCCCAACATCTGTGAATTTATTGAAGACGCTACAGAAAACTTATAATTATAATGATGGCAGTTTTTAGAAAAAGGTTTCCCTGCCTTCTTCATGGCAATCTCTCGCCTGATCTGTTTTTCCTGTGCCTTTTTCCTTTTGCTTTTTGATAATTTTTTCACTGAACCACTCCATATACAATCCATTTTATCAGTCATTATTAAAAATAGCTGAAATTAAATTTGCTGTTTTCTTTGAATCTGTCTGATTACCTGTTTTGCTTATAATAGTCTTTACTTTCTCTATAAATTCGTTAGACAACTTAGACTGCAGCACTTTCGTTACCCAGTCAATATCTTCAAAGCTTCTTTTTCCAAAATAAATCTGTTCAAATATATAGGTTGTTCCCTCACCTATCGCAGCTATGATACTGCCGGCAATAATTGCATTTAATATACTTGCACCGATATTAATTCCAGGAATGTTTTTCAAGGCAGCAATTGCTGTTTTCGCTGCAATACTTACTGTTCCCACTTCAATAATGGAATTAAAAAATTTTTTCGTCTGCTGGTCATTTTTAATTCCATAGACTTTGGCAATCGCATTAATTTCTGTAATCTCAATAGGTTTCAATATTACAGCATCTGCAATTGAAATGGGCACTGCTCCCACTACAGTACCTGATGTAGTTGCAACACCTATAATTCCCTGACAAAGATATCTTTTTCTGTTTAATTTAAAATTAGCAATATCCTCTGTTCCAGCCTGTAAGCCTTCCGGCATAAGGTCATTCGTTGCATCGATCAACTCCATAATTCCTTCCGGTCCAGCAAAAGCGGTATCATTTAACTTAAATGTAGAAGCAACGACCGGTATAATCTTTTTTAAATTTTTTGCATATCTCTTTTGTGCAGCAAAAGCGGCTTGTACCATCTCAATATTTTCTTTACGTTCAGGAACTGAATACGATTTTGTGATCACAACAATCACAGGCACACTTTTCCAAATGGATGTGGCACGCGAAAGACTTTGGATTGCTTTCGGAAAAAGCTTTCGAGAAGTACCATCCACGCAAAACCAGATAACATTTATCTGCTTTTCTTCCTGCCCTTCTTTTGCACTGCCTTTAGACCATTTTTTTACAGCATTAATTGCTTTTTGTTCCTTAAAGAAAGTTGGTTCGAATCCAATTGTGTCTATAACCCTGAATGGAACAGAATCACTTTCATATATTTCTAACTCATTTGTGGTTCCGCTAATTCCATAACCTGTTTTTGCTTTTTCAATTCCTAAAACAGCGTTAATTAATGTCGATTTTCCAACACCTGAGTTGCCAATAACTAATACATTACCTGTTTGCATTTGTCTTCTGTCCTTCCTGTATTATGATATTAAAAACTTTGATTTTTCCATATGTTCTTTAAATTGCTCAATTATTACATCCTAAGAACCTTAAATATATTTCAATATAGTAAAATATAAATTTAAGGATGCAGAAGTTATATTCTCCGCATCCTTATTTTGTATATTTTTACAACCTCTTTCATTTAAATTTTCTGTATAATTTTTCTTATTTTACTAGATATCAGCAGTAATAATACACTATATACACTTACAGCCGCAATTGTAATCTTAATTATTTTTTTCGACACTTTACTTTTTAATATCAATTTTTTTAAAACTTTTTTTATGTTTTTATCCATACTCGTACCTCCATTCCTTTAAAGATAATATCATTTATATTTTTCATAATCTCTTTTAGCTTGTTCATAATCTTTCTTATGTAGCATTTTGTCCAAGCCTATTCGGCTCTTTTCTTTTTCATACCTGCTTTTTGCTTCAGCTTTTCCAGCGGCATTGTCCATGGTATTACTCATTAGTTTAATTGCGCCGCCTACTACACCCATAATTGCAAGTCCCAAAACCCCTTTAGCTCCCGCTGACTCTCTTTTCCAATCGTCCATCTCACTCATATTATTTTCCTCCGTTTATTCTTTTTTATAGATTAATTTTTTACTGTTAACAATTTGGTTTCAATTTTTTCAATATTTTTTATAGCTTCAGCCATTTCCTCACAAAATTCTTTAGGTTGCTCCCACCAATAATCCTCATCCGTAAGGGTATGCATTCTATTATTCTCGGGATTTTGTATTGCAAATCTCGTTTGCAAATATTGCATTGCTGTCTGTAATGATTTCTTTGCACTATCTTTTTTCCCTAAAATCAACTCTATCTGGCTCAATAAACTAACCGTTTGGACATAAACAGGTAATACCTCTTTTAACTCATTTAATGCCCTCTCAACATCTTTAATCCTACCTCCAAACAATGGTTTTCTTTTCTTGGGAACAGCTTCACATTGGCGAATCCTATTTTCTATATCTGACTTTAATCCGCTCATACAATCCTCTGCTTTACCCCGTAATGACAACATATCACTTATATCACATTCATCTATTCTCTTCTCAAATTGTTCTTTAATATCCCCTGCTATCATGATTTTATCCAAATGCATCTGGCGTGCTACATTATATATTGAATCATTTAGTGCATTAAAATTCTCATCAAAAAACTGTATTTGCAAATCCACCAATTGTTTCATTCCAGGAATCATGCTTTCTACCTCTTCTATGATATCCTGTGAAATACCCATTTCGTTAAATTTGTCTAATGATATCTCAATATCATTGTTTACAATTCCATCCAACATATCAACATTTTGTTTATTATGAGGAAGTGTAATATTATATTTATTTTCCAAAACATCACTTACTGTACTAAAAAGTACATTCTTTGCTAATTGCTTATACTCCATATTGCCTCCTAACTTTCAACTATTTATTACATCTTAAGCCACATCTTCCATACCATCTAAAATACCTGTTGCATCTGAAACAATTTTATCAATTTCTGCATAATTTATTTCATTGATATCAGATTCACTTTTTCCTTTACATACTAAATTTACTCTACACATTTTATAAAGCAGTCCAACTAAGAGAATTGTATTTTCAGTCACCTTTTTTTCTTTTTCTGAAAAATTCTTCCAATTTGTCTTTTCGGAATAATCTACAATATATTTTAACATGTTAAGATGTTTTCTGTATTGTTTTTCAGTATCCGTAAGAGCCCTCTTAAATATCATCGAGGCTTTATGCAGTTCTTCTAAATATGCAACTATCTTTTCTACTTCTTTTTCTGTTTTAGCTGCCTGACTATATAACTCGTCTGCCTGATCTGATATTTTTGCTCCGGCTATATTAAAAATAATACCACCTATCAACAAACCAACTCCTAATGTTGTTCCACCAAGTACGGCACTTCCTAATGCCATTCCTCCTCCACCTGCTGCAATCGATCCGCCGCCTAACGCAGCCAGTGTTGCATTTGTCGCAGCTACACCACTTAATGATGATATTGCTGTTCCTGTTGATGCTGTACCAAGTGCCATGATAGCTGATGTAGTTGCACCAGCTGCCGCAAAACCACCTGCTGTTCCTGCTGCTGCACCACCTATCCCACCTAATAATACTACTGCACCTGCCGATATGTTTTTCAACTCATCCGCTTCATATTTTGGAATATTTATATCACTTTTTGAATAATTTTTAAACTCAGGTCTCCCTTGAATCTCATTAATAATGTCTGAAAATTCTTCAAAACTCTTTAATATTTCCAGCTCCTGTCTTCCAATTTTATCCATAATTTCTATTGTATCAATATTACTAGATTCAAATTTTTTTATTGCTTTTTCCTGTGTTTCCTGTGCCCATTCACTTTTTTCTTTGGCATCTATTATTTTTTTTGTTCCACTAGCTCCTGCTGATACCCCTCCAATACCTCCAAGTCCTGCAAGTATTGCTAAAGCAACTGGTAATGGCATATTTCTTCCTCCCTTAATTAGGTTTTAAATTTATACAAGCTTTGTCCTTCATTCTATTGTGTATACTACACAAATTACTTTTTAGATACTTACATAAAATATCTTCTTAATCCAGTTTTTCATATAATCTGCAGTCTTTGAAATGGCTACAGCACTAACTCCTTTTAAATATTACTCATACACCAAATGATTATCCTTATTACTCATAAATTCATCAAGCTCTCCATTCCATGGCTTGCAAATGCCAAATTTCTCAAAGGCGCTTAAAAGTACAGAATTTAACGTCTGTTCTGATTCGATATTACTAAGCATTTCACAATATTTCAAATACTCATCTGCTTCATTTTTATATGCCTCTATATCTATTCTCTCCAGTTCATTAAGATAAAGTACAATTGCTTCATTTACTTTTCTAAACGCATCTACTTCATTTTGTAGTGATTTTTTCAATCCAAGCCTGATACATATCTCCTTAATCACCAGTGACACAAATCTATACCATGCAACTAAATTTAAGCGTGTAAACATTATAAGAAAATTTCCTCCAGAACGAATTGCAGCATCCGTTCCATCCATTACACATAACACTCCATTTCCCAACAATAACATTACTCTTAATTCACTATGTTCAGAAGTTGGCACACACTCTTTCAACATTTTCCCATATTGAAAATATCTTCTAATTGCCCATATCAATCTAATAGAAAGATCTGTAATTATAAGCGGAATGGTCATTGTCAGACCAAATCGAAAATCATATCCTTCCTTAAACGCTCTTTCTGCAATAACTGCAAAATCCTGCTTGTCGCGTCCTACCGAAAATTTTCCAAATTTACAAAATTGGAACAACTCATAAAATGGCATTGCAACGCCTGTCCCTCGTCCATCATTTCCTCGACTACCAGAACTTCCTGCAATATCAGACATAATATGTCCAAACCAATTAGCAATTCCACAAAATATCTTAGCTACAAAATTGCCTCCTTGCAATTCGAATGTATCTGTTGCAATTGTAATTAACCTCCCATTTGCAATAAATGATGATGTAGACGTAAATTGGTTTAAAATAGAAAAAAATAATCCTATGACATCCGGCGAATGTGATAATGATAACAAATGATGGTTTTTGGTATTCATAATAAACAAATTTCCAACATCTGCTGTATATCTCTGATCATAATTGACTTTAAATTTTGTCTCTAAAAAACCAATTGCACTTGCAACACTACCCTTCTTAGCTTCTTTAGGATTCCATCCAACTTTTCGTGCAAATGCTTTTACAACATTATCAACCTGTGTGTCTGTCCACCTTCCTAATGTACTATCTCCAGGTGCTCCCACAAAAAATATGTCAATCATTCCGCCAATAGCTCCACAAGCAGCCGCTATTAAATAATCATATTTGTCGCATTTATTAGAATTGAGTAATAACCTTGTATTTTCAGTTCTATTTTTTTCTATATATTTACTAAACTGGTCTTCCATACATATGCTCCTCTTTGACTGTTCTTCACATATGGTTTTCATCTATTTTACTCCACTAAAGTGTTCTTTTCAACCCCTTTCCCGCGTTGTATATATTTCCTCACAGCTGATAAAATAAAAGTATTACCTAGGAGATTTTAAATCATGAATCGATTAAAAGATTTAAGACGTGAGATGGGGTTAAGCCAGCAGGCTCTTGCTGATAAATTGAACGTCAGCCAGCAGACCATCTGTAAGTACGAAAATAATACCAATGAACCGAATATCGACATGTTAGAAGCCATGGCAGATATTTTTGACGTATCTGTTGATTATCTGATTGGCTATTCTTCGTATGCCCATAAAGTAGAGGAAGTGTCCGAAACAGCTCTGAATGAGGATGAACTTACCTTTTTAAAAAAATATCGTTCGATCAATCCTTCCTCTCGTGCTTTAGTGCAACAGTTCATGGACGAATTTTTACGTTTATCCGGTGAATGATTTTTCTTTTATTATAACGCACACCCTAGACACCATCTGTCCATCTCAAAAACTTTTTTAATTTTTTACAACTTCAACATAATCTCCCTGGCTTCGCAGCCACATATCAATGCCCTTGCCAAATGTCTCAGCCGAAATTAAAAACTTTCCGTTCTCCTCCTTCAGGATCTTTGCCGTCGGCAGCCGGTCTAATATTGCTTCCACACTGGTTCCTTTATACCAGAACTTCGTACGCTGTAATTTCCCGCCATACATGAACTGTATTCGTTTTCGATATTCTCCTTCCTCAAACCGGTCTTTATACGGAATATTAAAGTGTTCATCCAACACCTGAAGTTCTAGGATCCGGTCGATCCGGTAAATGGTTGGAAACGCATCATTTGCCACATCAAATGCCTTTTCTTTATCGATTCCTTCAATATTTGCAACCAGATAAAAATAAAATTCAGAAAAAAGAATTGCCTGTGGTTCTACTTTCCGCTTCACAACTTTTTTATCTTTTGTACGCTCATAGCCGATCTCAATACATTTTTTCTCGTGAATTGCCTGTCCGATCTGCCACATCTTATCAATAAATACTCTGTGATGCTGCGGTTCAATGTAATGGTAACGCTCATTGGCAATCAGTTCACTGACCAGGCTCTGGTTCTGCGGCGGCACACAGCACTCGATCAGCTTATCTAACATCTGCATCATTTCGTCTTTGGTAAATGCACGGCTGTCTAACAATATTTTGGTAATAGCAAGCACTTCCTCGTTGGAAAAACGCATTCCTTCTTCCTGCTCAAGCCTGTAGCCATTCTTCCTTCTGTCATAGATCAGCTCATTCTGGATACCAAAATCATTGACACGTTCGTTCAGATAACAGCGGATGTCATCTAAATCTCTTTGAATCGTTTTTTCATCCACACCGAACTTTTGTCCCGCAGCGGCTTTGTTGATCACTTTACCACGCATCAAAAGGTCGTACATCCGCAGAACACGATCTGCTTTTGATTTTTTATCTATCGGCTCCTTTTTCTCCATAATTGCATCTCCATTTACCACATATTGCACATACTTTTAAGATTAATTTCATTTTTTTTATGCATTTTAACATATTGTTATTGTAACACATCTGTATTTTATTTTCCACAAATTCAGTTGTTTTCTTAAGAAGGAATTTGAAAAAACTTCTTCTGACTATCCGCAGACTGCCAGAAGAAGTTCTCCTAAAACCTTATTCCAGCCAGTGATCTTTTACAATATTTGCATCTTCCCAGCCAGTCCTTTTTTAATTTTTTTCCACACAATGGACAGATTTTTGGTTTTACCACACAATACATTTTCTCACTTCCTTTTATTCATCCAGCAGACTCAGATCACTGCCCTGCGCATACTCTATAGGATTGTCATTCTCATAATATTCGCCATCTCCAATCTCTCTTGACCACAAAAGTTCTTCCTCTGCCTGATTTCCCTGCAGAGTAAGACGGCGTACTTCTTCCACTCCCATATATCCATAAACTTCGTACAGACCATTTCCATCCTCCGCTATATAAAAACTATATACCCCATAGAACGGACTTGTAGATGAAATCGCACCATTTTCATCAATCGTATAAATAATGTTTTCATAATCTGCATTACAGGTTCCATAACTGAGCAGAAGATCTTTTCTTCCATCTCCATTAATATCATACAATGAATAGGTACAGTTTCCCGGATACTCATTTTCCATTTCAACAACAAAGGAAGAATACATTTCCCTGTAATCCAGATTATTAACATCTACATCATCAAATTCGTACTGATTTTCATCCTGTGCCAAGGAATCTTCCTGCATTGTCTGATCTGTAAAATCATCCGATACATTTTCATCTGAATGATCAGCATTCAATATGGTATCATCCACACCCAGATCTACATTTTGTTCGGCATCATCAGATGATATCATTCCATGTGACTCTTCATAACTGCTGAAAATAGAATCTAACGCAATTCCCATAGTCAGCATATTCTGTGATTCTCCATCAATATCTAAATATTCTACGGAAAAAGTTTCATTATCGTCAGCAATAATAAATTGAAAACAAAGTTTCGCTTCCTTATCTCCATACATGCATTTTCCATGAAACTCGACTACTTTTCTATCGCTGGATGATTTAAAATACTGCCAGTCCGGATCTGAAAAATAGTCATCAAACGCTTCGCCATAAGTAATCTGCGGATAACTGCTCGGTGCCCCGCCTTTTACCATTTCAATGTATTCATTTCCTGACGGAATAAGGTACAGCACCACAAGTAAAAAGATTCCTCCAAATGTTCCAATCAGCGAAGCCGTATGTAATTTTGTCAGTCTCATTGCCTTTTTATATTTTGTAAAGGGATTCATCGGCAATGTATGATTCTCTTCTTTTGCAATATAATCAAGAATAGCATTTTCTTCTACAACATAATTATAATTTCTTCTTGAATCTTCCTTGCTGCGTATCACATGAATTATACCATCCTCAAGGTTCAGTCTGTGTTTTCCGTATTTTCCCTGCACCTCAACATTTCCCTGTTCATTGTAATAAACCTGTTTTACCAGAAAACAGTTCATGTTTCTGATAATCTGCATCAGTTCCTCTGAAGTTGGAATATTGGTTTTCAAACCATCCGCATACTCTTTGAATCTTTTATTGACAAAGATCCATCGGAAGAGTTCCCATCCACAACCATAAAAAAATGATACTCCAAAAATCCATAAAACAATTTCCCTTAAAGTTTCCATCTCATTTTCCTCCCTTGTTTTTTGATATCCTCATTCTAGCAGACCACACGGACACATAATGTCCATGTACATTTTTAAGTAAAAAAATAGACAGAAACGTTTTTCTTACATCTCTGCCTAAAAAGTATCTTTATTTTCTACTCTTTCCTTTTTTCTCTCAGCTCTAACACCAGCTCATACACCTCAGGTCTGCGCTCTTTCAAATGTTCATCTAACAGATGCCTGCGCTCCTTAAAACGCTCTGCCAGCTCCGGATGTTCTTTTGCGATACGGTCATGCACTTCTTTCCGGTGCGCCTCCAGTTTGCCCGCTAATGTCATTTCATCCTTGCCGGAAATATTGACGATTTCCTTTAAGTGCTCCTCTAAATGTTCCAGCCATTCATCCTCATCAAGTGCCTCCATGTGTGCCCAGCGGCCATGAAACAGATTTTCGACATCCCCAGTCTTTTTTAACTGCTCAATCTGCAGCACAATCTGTCTTTCGATTTCTTCTTCCGTTTCCGAACCAAACGCCCAGACAAATTCCTGCACACGGTTATCCGCACGTTTTCTCGATGCGCTGCGTTCCTCGTTATCCACACCACCCTCAAGCGGATACGGTCTGTTGATCCCCATATCTTTTAACGCGATATGTATGGTTCTCCGCACACAGCCTTCCTCGATGAGATAGCCAAGACCTAATTTTCGAAGCTGCTCATTCACGTCTGCGATGTGCTCTGTCATATAGAAACGGATTCCTTTTTCCTTCAAAGATTTGTACAGGATCTCCAGACGGTCTGCCGCTGTGATATCCAGACTTCCGATTCCTCCGGCATCCAGAATGACTGCTTTCGTGTCATCTTTGATATGCTCCTCGATATCCTTTTGCAGCACCCCGATATTGGCAAAAAACAAATTGCTGCTGAAACGGTAAATCAAAACTCCCTCCACCGCATGGATCTGGCTGCCTTCCCGCAGATCTCTAAAATGCTGATGCCCCGGCTGGATTCCCAGAAAACATCTTGCCGGTTTTGAAGTACGGATGATCATTTCCGTAAAAGAAAGGATAATTCCGATCAGAACGCCGTTAATCGTGCCAAGCATCAATACACCAAAAAAGGCACCTATAAAAATGAAACACTCCGTCCGGCTGACTTTCCACAATCTGACCGCAAGTTCAAACTCCGTTGCCCCAAGCAGTGCCGAGATCACGATCGCCGTCAGCACCGGGATCGGCAGATACCCGATAAAACCGGTTCCACAGAGGAGAAGAATGATCATTGATAACCCAGCCACAATACCGGTAAGCTGTGTCTTTGCCTGATACTGTTCGCCCATTGCACTGCGCGATACTGAACCGTTGATCGGACAGCAGCCGGTAAATGCCGCCACAAAGTTGCCCATGGAAAATGCAAAAATTTCCTGATTATCATCGATCTTGTAACCATTTTTCTGTGCAAAACTATTCTCAGCCAGCAAAGTTTCCGCCATAATGACAACAGCGACTGACAGACTGGTGATGATCGCATCCTTTGGTGCGATTGCAGAAAAATCCGGTATGCTCCATTCTGGCATGCCAGGTTCTACTGCTGCAAGTGTCTGCACCCCCCACTCCCTGACCGGCAGAAAGCGTGTCATAAGTGCGCCTGCTGCCATCAGTGCAACTGCCATCGGAAACTTTGGCATCACTTTTTTTGATACCAGAAGAATCACAAGTGCAAAAAGTCCGATCACAAGCGACGGCAGATTGATCTGACCTGCCGTCCCTGCAATATGCTCTGCCAGTTCAAAAAGTTCCCCGACTCCTGCCGTTCCGCCCATCAGTTTTGGCACCTGCATCAGTATGATCGTCGTGCAGATTCCGGTGATAAATCCACCCATAACCGGTGCGGAGATAAAATTGACCAGTTTTCCTGCCTTCATAAAATAAAACGCCAGCAGCCACAATGCTACAAAAAAGTCAGCACCGGAACTGCCGCCATGGCTTCTTTTGTGCCACTTTCGATTCCAAGTCCGACGATGGCAGATCCGACCAGCGCAGCCGGAGCTGCATCCACACCAAAAATAAACTGTGGTGACGTGGAAAATAATCCGAATAGAATGATCGGGAACACCGAACCATACAGTCCGTAAACTGCCGGAAGCCCTGCGATCTGCGCATATCCCATGGAAATCGGAATGGAAACTGCCATGATAATGATTCCCGCAAGGATATCCTTCGGAAAATTTTTCTTATCATAATGTTTTAATGTCTGGAATGGCTGCAATTTCATAGTTCAATCACACTTCTCTCTTTTTATTCAAACCTGACATGTTCCAGTTTTTTTCTTCCTTACTGTATCACAAATTTTTTAAAATCAAAAGATATTCCCTTGTAAAATCTTCCTATGAATGATACGATATTTTTATGCGCTTTTTCTTACTAATGTGATGAATCGCGAAGGAATTTTTAATGCAGCTGTTTTTATAAAACAATGCAGAAACGGAGGATTAGATTACTATGAGTGAATACAGAATGGGGACAAAATGTGTGCAGGCAGGTTACACACCTGGCAATGGAGAACCGAGACAGGTGCCGATCATCCAGTCGACCACTTTTAAATACAGTACCAGCGAGGATATGGGAAAACTTTTTGACCTGGAAGCCGACGGTTATTTTTACAGCCGCCTTCAGAATCCTACCAACGATATCGTCGCTGCAAAGATTGCAGCTATGGAAGGCGGTTCGGCTGCAATGCTGACTTCTTCCGGACAGGCAGCCAATTTTCTTGCCATGTTCAACATCTGCGAATGCGGCGATCACATCGTTGCTTCCTCCTCTATCTATGGCGGAACCTTCAACCTGCTTGCCGTTACCATGGCAAAGATGGGGATCACGACCACATTTGTTTCCCCGGATGCTTCCGAAGAAGAGTTAAATGCCGCATTTAAGCCAAATACAAAGCTGATGTTCGGCGAAACAATTGCCAACCCTGCACTCACTGTTTTAGATATCGAACTGTTTGCAAAAGTGGCTCATGCACACGGCGTTCCGCTTGTGATGGACAATACGTTCCCTACCCCGGTCAACTGCCGTCCGTTTGAATGGGGTGCTGACATCGTAACCCACTCCACGACCAAATATATGGATGGTCACGGAGCTGCCTTAGGCGGAGCGATCGTGGACAGCGGTAAATTTGACTGGATGGCTCACGCTGATAAATATCCGGGACTGTGTACTCCGGATGAAAGCTATCATGGAATCACCTACGCAGAAAAATTCGGTAAAGAAGGTGCCTTCATTACAAAATGTACTGCACAGCTGATGCGTGACTTTGGCTGCATGCAGTCCCCACAGAGTGCCTTTATTTTAAATCTCGGTCTGGAGTCCCTGCATGTCCGTATGCCAAAACATGTAGAAAACGGTCAGGCTGTTGCTGAATTTTTAGAGCAGCACCCAAAGATTGCCTATGTCAACTATCCGGGACTTCCTTCCAATAAATATTATGAACGTGCAAAAAAATATCTGCCAAACGGCGGCTGTGGCGTTGTTTCCTTCGGTTTAAAAGGCGGACGTGCCGCTGCATCCACATTTATGCAGAATCTGAAACTCGGAGCGATCGAGACACATGTGGCTGACGCAAGAACCTGCTGTCTGAATCCGGCAACCTCCACACATCGCCAGATGACTGACGAGCAGTTGAAAGAAGCCGGCGTTCCGGCTGAACTTGTCCGTATCAGCCTTGGACTCGAGGATAAAGAGGATCTGATCGCAGATATTTCCCAGGCACTCGATGCAATTGCAGAATAAGTTAAAATTTACTGCTTTTTATTGAAATACATAAGAATCGTATACTGACAAAAAGGATGCATCCTGTAAACTAGGAAGCATCCTTTTTGTTGTACATCTCTTCAAGTAATAGTTTCTTTAACTGTTCTTCACCAACCGGTTTGGAATAATAATATCCCTGAAACCAGGTTGCCCCGAAACTCCTCAGATAATCCTGCAGGGATTTATCTTCCACGCCCTCGATACAGCTTTTCATGTTTGTTGATCTCGCAAAATTGACTATATTCTTTACCAGCATCTGCTGTTTTTCATTATTCAGGATTCCTTTGATAAAGCTCATATCGATCTTGATCTCATTCATCGGCACACCTAAGACGATACTTGAAGACGCATTTCCCGTTCCGTAATCATCCATCGCAAAATGGATCCCATACTGCTGGAGAAAACATACTTCTTCATTGATCACATCAATCGGAAGCTGCCTGCAGCGTTCTGTGATTTCTAAACAAAGATGGTTTGGCGGATAATCATTTTCTTTTAACAGCGAAAGTACAACATCCCGAAATGATTTTTGTTCTAACTGTTTTGCAGACACATTTACATTGATAAAAAAATCCGGATTAATTTTTATAAACTCTGCACTGTTTTTCAATGCCTCTGCCAGCACATAATTTCCAAGATCATACATGCATGGATTATCCTCAATCCAGTCGATAAACAGCCCCGGAGGAACTGCCCCGTAAGGTTCCTTTTTCCATCTTACCAGTGCCTCCGCCCCTGCGATTTTTCCACCTTCCGATGTCACGATTGGCTGATATTCCACATAAAAGCCGTCACAACCGCCCAGCACCGACTGATGGATGATTTTCATAAAATCCAGATTTACACCACCATTTGTCTTTACGATATCATTAAAGAACACAAGTTTATGATTTCTGGCGGAACGCGCTTTCTCTAATGTATATTCTAATTTACTCTGCACTGTCATGGTTTCTCCGCTATAATTTTCTAACATCAGACCTGCAGCATAGAGCTTCAACTCAAAATGACGTCCGTTTAACGTGATATTTTTCTCAAGATTTTTCCTTACTTCCTCCAGGAAAATTCCTGCGTCCACCCGATCCGCATCCCTTAAAATAAATGCACAATTGGAGTTATTCATATGATAAACCGCTTTATTTTCATCCATCATATAGATAAAATGGTGTGCGATCTCCCGCTGCAGACGGTCTGTATAATTCGCCCCATATATAATATTGATGTCTGCCATGTGATCGATCTCAACCTCCAAAACAGCCACCTTTCTGCCGGTTCTGATATATCCTTCCACATCTTTCTCAAACTTCTTCTGTCCATACAGATCTGTCAGCGCATCAATCTCAGGGATCACATTCTGATTGACCAGAATATGCAACAGATATTCGTTTCCATCTTCTTTTACCACACTCATGAAAAATCCAAACATATCATAATGATCTTTATTTTTCAAACGGATATAAAGCTCATCCGAAAGTTTCTGTCCCAGAAGGCGTTTCTCCATTGCCTGTAAATATTCCGGCCTGTCATCCGGATGCACATGATCCAGTAATATCTGATAAAAATCTTTTACATATCCCGCCTGCATCTCAAAAAAAGCCGCCGTCTTTTCCGGAATCATAGTAACATGACTGTTCCTATTCGTAATTAACAGATATGCATCTGACAAAAGATCATTCACCCGATTTATGATGTCTGAAAAGAAACGTTCTTTTCCATTCCAAAACTCCTGTTCTCCCATAGTACTCCCCATTTCTGATCACATCTGCATCAGCTGATCTTTTGCTTCTTTCACATATAATAAGGCATTGTCTCGGTTTGAGGCAATCTCCTCTTCCGTAAGTTTTCTTTTTATCTTCGCCGGATTTCCAAATGCAAGGCTGCCATCCGGGATCTCCATATTCTGTGTCACAAGCGCCCCGGCCCCAATGATACAGTTATTGCCGATCACCGCTCCATTTAAAATAATTGCTCCCATTCCAATCAATGTATTATTTCCAACCGTACATCCGTGCACGATTGCACTGTGCCCGATCGTCACATCATCCCCAATGGTAAGCGCATGCCCGGCTCCAACATGAAGAACTGCATTATCCTGTATATTAGTTCGACTTCCGATCGTGATCTTTTCCGTATCGCCCCGGACCGTCGCATGATACCATATTCCTGAATCTTCGCCGATCGTGACATCACCTTTTACGATCGCACCTTCTGCTAAATAATATGCCATGATATACCAACACTTTCTGCCTGATTTTACATCAGGCCTGCATTCTTTTATCAGTCTTTCCCGTTTATCTGGCCAATATATGCGGAAACAACTGCTGCCACGCCGTCAATGCCAAGTTTACACTCATCTAAACACAGATCATAATTGTCCGCCAATCCCCAGGTTTCCCCGGAATAATAATTATGATACTGCTTTCTCCGGCGGTCTGTGTCATCCACGATCATTTTGGCTTTTAATTCGGATACCTGATGTTTCTTTGCAATTTTGGAGATTCTTGTTTTCTTGTCCCCACACAGGAAGATGCGTACAGCATCCGGATGTTCTTTATATGCATAATCCGATGCACGGCCGATTACGATACACGGCTGATCCTCAAACAGTGCTGACAATGCTTTTTTCGGTGTCTCACGCACCTTTAAATTCATATCGTCCGCAACCATACTCATCATATCATCCACCTGGCGTTCCCCAAAATAAAATGGATATTTGTCATACACTTTTTTCTCTTTTGCAAGCTCTATCAGTTCTTTTTTGGAATAACACGGGATGCCATAAATCTCTGACAATTTTCTTCCTACTTCGTCCCCTTCACATCCACATTGTCTGGCAATTGTTATAATCATAATAATCCTCCATTCCTGCACGTCCCTTTATAAAAACAACATTCTTATTTTTATAAAAAGTGCTCTGACCATTCCTTTTCTTTAAAGCCGGTAATTACCGTACTTCCATCTACGATCAATGGACGTTTTACCAGCATTCCGTTTGTCGCAAGCAGCTTTAACTGCTCGTCCCCGCTCATTTCAGGAAGCCTGTCCTTAAGCTTCATTTCTTTATATAAAAGTCCACTGGTGTTAAAAAATTTCTTTAATGGCAGACCGCTCTTTTCATGCCATTCTTTCAATTCCTCGTAGGACGGATTCTGCTCTACGATGTGACGATCCGTATATGTAATCTCATGTTCATCCAGCCATTTTTTCGCTTTCTGACAGGTGGAACATTTGGGATATTCTATAAAAAGCATTGGATGTCCTCCTTTTGGTATGGTACGTTGTTGTTAATTGATATTGTACCACAAATTGGATGGGAGTGGGTACACAAATCCTTTTTCAGATGGTGGCATTTTTTATCGTAACAGGGAACCGTGACAGCTTGCTTTCTCTCGCCTCTATTGTGGTAAAATCAAAGTCGGATTTTTCAACAATGTGGCAATAACCGGGGTATATTTAGATACTCCATAGTCTTCAACAATACTGGTTATTCCAGCCCCTGCATCCTTTGATGAAGCCCCGCATAAGAAAACCCTTTCATCAGCAGTTCCATAATCCAATACGATAAAACGATCAT
>ENA-OPWC01000790-OPWC01000790.1-human-gut-metagenome-genome-assembly--contig:-NODE-790-length-24621-cov-2.693845_pt1 | contig 24621 bp, 22 predicted proteins | sample MGYA00241504_ERZ502000 | MGnify/ENA primary metagenome ERZ502000 (study PRJEB25962, sample SAMEA2042005) | human gut metagenome | biome: human gut; feature: human-associated habitat; material: faeces...
CCGATACAAACATCTTTTATGAACCGCAAAATACTTGTTTTTCTTCGACACTTTTACCGTTTTTAGGCTGGTGTTTTTTAACGCCGTCGGCTCAATCCATTTCACGCTCTTTGGTATTGTAATTTTCTTTGTATCCGGCATTACCTGAATCAAAGTTTTTTCGGTTTGATTGATAACCATATTGCCAGGAAATGTAAGTGTGTCATTTTTTAAATATTTAGTTTCATGTGCAAGCCCCGGCAGCCCATCACAGTAGCCAAAAACATTCGCAGCCTCCACTTTAAATTTTGCCGGAAAATCAATTTTCTTAATATCTTTGCTTCCGAAAAATGTTCCATTTTTCAAACTTGTAAGTTTGTCTGACAAATGAATATATTTTAAGTTTCCCATTGCACCAAAAGTACAAGATCCCATCTCGCGAATTGTATCAGGCATCACAACGGATTTAACATTAAGTATTTCCAAAGTCGGGCGGCTGTCGGCATCGCAATAATCAAACATTGTCACACCAAATAAGTTTTGTGGCCACGCAGCTTCTTCCCCCTGATATAAATCTGCACTATATCCCAATCTCACAACCGGCGCATTTTCAATTTTTTGAGGAATTATGATATCCAGCATTTTCTTTTTGTCCAATAAATCCGCCGTAAAAATCCAGCTCTCTTTTTTGTCCTTTGACAAATACGCATGATATCGTATACTGTTTTGCTCCACAGTATATTCCTTTGTTAAATCCCACCGGTTCAGCGCATCCGTTTCCGCTGCATTTGAAACATTCGACTTTAGACACAGTACCAAAAACAGCAAAAACATCGACACCAAAATCTTTTTCATTTTCATAAAATCACTCTCCTTACTTTCATTTACACGTCCATTAATCATGTACCTTGTACTTATATAACGAATGATAACTGGAAAATGTTGCAAAAGTAAGGAATTTTTTTACGACATTCCCACCAGCAAAACCGCCACCATCGCCCCGGCAAAAGTTGCCACCAATGCACCGGTAAGTGTATAACGCGTTTTGGTCACGCGCGCCGTCATAAAATAAACGCTCATGGTATAGAAAATGGTTTCCGAACAGCTCATGAGAACCGATGCCAATGTACCAAGATAGGAATCGGTCCCATATGTTTTATATATATCAAGCAAAAGACCGGTTGCCGCCGAGGATGAGAACATTTTCACGATAAAAAGTGGAAGCAGTTCGCCCGGGAAATGAAGGATATTTACAACCGGTGCAAACATACCGGCGAGCCACTCCATAAAACCGGACTGCCGCAAAATTCCTACACCAATCATCAAACCAATTAACGTCGGCAGAATTTTATAGACCGTCAAAAATCCATCTTTGGCTCCCTCAATAAACGAATCAAAAATATCCACCTTTTTGCACATGCCATAGCCGACAAGATAGAGAATCACGAATGGTATCATGCAATCTGAAATATAATAAAGGACTTCCATTTACCGCTCCCCCTTTTTCTTTGATACTTTTCTTGCTATTACAGAAAAAATAACACCGGCTGCCGTCGACACAATTGTAGCCACTAGCCCCATGCCAAGAATTGAAGCAGGCGAGGCAGAACCATACTGGCTTCGATACGCTATAATATTAACCGGAATCAATTGCAGAGAAGAAATATTGATAATCAAAAAAGTACACATATCCGCACTGGCAATGTGGCTTCCATGATTTAATTTTTTCAATTCTTCCATTGCCTTTAAGCCAACCGGCGTAGCTGCCCATCCAAGTCCAAGAACATTACTAATCATATTGGCGGCCATATATTCATTTGCCTTATGCTCTTTTGGCACGCCCGGAAATAAAAAGGCAAGAACCGGTCGAAGTGCTTTTGTAAGCGCATCGATAATTCCTGCCTTTTTTGCAATATTCATAAGTCCTGTCCACATGGACATGATGCCAAGCATCGTAATACATAAAGTCACTGCTTCTTTTGACGAATCCAGTGCTGCTGTTCCGATTTCTCCGATTTTGCCGGTTGCCGCCGCAAACAAAATCCCAATGAGAATCATAAATCCCCAAAGTTTATTGAGCATACGCACACGCCTTTTTCTTTTATTGTATGCGGCAGGAAAATAAACATTCCGACAAAATCAAAAATCACTGTTAATGAGTGGTGTTCCAAACACAACTTTTGTAACATCTTTTTTTTCATCATAGGAAAATGCAGCCATCATATTTATGCGTCTGCCATTTACCTTTTTGGAACTTTCAAATCCGCTTGTATAGCCGTATGCGACATAGTAATCCGAACTGCTATCGGAATTGCTGTTCATTACTTCTCCTCCACCAAACTGACGAAAAAGTTTGTCCGCCATTGTTTGCTGCTCCGATGCATTCAGCCTGCCATTTACCACACCTTCCATCACACGATTGTCACTATTTATATTTCTTGTATCAGCAGCCGCCTCCTGAGTTGACGCTTTCATAATATCACTTTTTGCAAATGCCTGTTCAAACGCAGTCTGTGAAACATACCATCTGGTTAATACAGTCTGCAAAATCACAATAGCCCACAAAACAAACGCCGCTATCACTGCCGCAAAAAATTTCTTCTTGCCCAAATAAAATCATCCTTTCCAAAGTCATCCACTTGTGACTTTCTTATAGGATTTCCGATTTTTTGAAAAATATGCAAATTTGCAGGTACAACTCAAAAGAAGAAAGAATCACAAATCGACTCGAAACAGAGAATTCGCAAATGCGAATAATGTTTCTCCCTGATTTGTGATTCTTTCTTCTTTTAACTTCTGTTACTGCAACGCTTTTTTCAAAAAATCGTACTAAGCGTTGTTTTTTAGCTTATCTTTTTCCCCAAAATATTCCTTTTTCAGGCGGCATCAAGGTCAAAAACAACTCTTTTACCAATTTATTCCATTCATGGTTGCCCTTTTCCCTCCATGGTTTTACAGATAAGCAACCCTTTCAAGATTTTCAGCCTGTTTGCGTTGCATTGACCAGCTTGCCCGCATAAGGAATTCCTCTTTTGTCAAAACTAATTATGATGTAATGAGAAAAAAGAGACGGTTAATTTCACCATGAGGAATGTTGAACACCGCCGGTGCGCAGAGGGCGTAGTCTGCCCTCGCGCACCGCTGCGTGTGTTCTCTCAGCGGAAGCGATTCCGAATGGGAAATTAACCATCTCTTTTTATTAACTATTACATCATAATTATTTATCACTCGTAGCGGCAAAAAATCACACTTGAATTCTGCCCGCCAAATCCAAACGAATTACTCATTGCCACACGAACCTCTTTTTCAATTGCTTTATGTGGAACATAATTCAAGGATGCACATTTTTCATCCAATTCATCCAGATTTAATGTAGGTGGAACGACGCCGGTGCGAATACACTGGATACATGTAATCGCCTCGGTAATACCGCCGGCACCCATCATATGTCCGGTTGCGCCCTTTGTCGAAGTCACAGCCATTTCGCCGGCATGCTCTGAAAAAAGTTCTGCAATCGCATTCGTTTCAATCGGATCACCCATACCGGTAGAAGTTCCATGTGTATTAATATAATCTACAGATTCTTTTGTGATACCTGCATGCTCAATTGCTTTTTCCATGCAGAATACCGCACCAATTCCTTCCGGATGCGGGCTTGTTACGTGGTAGCCGTCGGTGCAGTTGGAAAATCCTGCGAGTTCCGCATAAATCTTAGCGCCGCGTTTTTTCGCATTTTCTTCCGTTTCAATAATCAGCGCACCGCCGCCTTCGCCAATGACAAAACCATCACGGTCTTTATCAAACGGGCGGCTCGCCTGCTGCGGATTCTCGTTATTGGTGGACAACGCATGTGCCGAAGCCAATCCTTGAATAAACAATGGGGATAATGCGGATTCCGTTCCCATCGCAAGAACGGCGTCTGCCTGTCCGGACATGATTAACATGCAGGCGGTACTGATTGCGTCACCGCCGGAAGAACATGCTGTGCTCACCGTCAAACTTGGACCACGATAGCCTTTTGCAATTGCCACTTGGGCTGCTGCCTCATTGCCGATAATTTTCGGTACAAAGCGCGGGCTGACTTTTTTATGCTCTCCCTTGCTTAATCCATCCTGCACCTCTGCAATCGGTGAAATACCGCCAAGTGCCGTACCAACGACGATACCCATGCGCTCCGGTACAGTAATTTCCTCTCCGGCATCCGCGATTGCTTCCATCGCTGCTGCGTAACCATACTGCATAAACACGTCCATTTCACGCGTCAGTTTCTTTGGCATAAAATCTTCCGCATTAAAATCTTTGACCTCAGCTGCAATTTTTACCGGCAGCTCTTCGGTGTCAAAGCGGGTAATTGCTTCCACACCGCATTTTCCGGCCACAAGATTTTTCCAATAATTCTCTACGCCAATTCCAATCGGCGTCACAGCACCCATTCCGGTGATGACAAGCCGACTATTCGTTGTCTTCATTTTCATTCCAGTCATTCTCCTTGATTTCTTTTCTACGAATCTTACCACTTATAGTTTTAGGCAATTCCTTCGTAAAGTCAAGTATTTTTGGCCATTTATATGACGCAATATTCTTTTTCAAGGATTTCATAATCTCATTTCGCAGTTTATCCGTTCCCTCTTCACCGTTGGCAAGAACGATACTTGCCTTGATTGCCTGACCGCGGATTGGGTCCGGCACGGAAGTAACAGCACACTCCAAAACGTATGGAAGTTTCATAATTTCATTCTCAATTTCAAATGGTCCGATACGGTAGCCGCTGGACTTAATTACATCATCGGTACGGCCGACATACCACAGGTAACCATCCTCATCAAAGTAAGCCGTGTCACCTGTGTGATAATAACCATCATGCCATGCATTCTGTGTTTTTTCCTCGTCACCGTAATATTCCATAAACAAACCATTTGGCGCACCATCTTCTGTGCAGATAACAATTTCACCCTCTTCTTCCGGACCGGCAAGTGTTCCATCCGGAAGCATAATCTGTACATCATACTGTGGTGTCGGCACACCCATGGAACCCGGTTTTGGTGTTGTACCGACGAGGTTACCAATTGTCAATGTTGTCTCGGTCTGTCCAAATCCCTCCATCAGGGTAAGTCCGGTTTTTGCCTTAAACTTCTCAAAGATTTCCGGATTCAGTGCTTCGCCTGCTGTTGTTACATTCTGCAAAGAAGACAAATCGTACTGGTCTAATTTCAAATGTACCATTACACGGTAAACCGTTGGCGGTGCACAAAATGTTGTAATTTTATATTTCTCAATCATATGAAGAATTTCTTTTGCATCGAAATTATCAAAATCATAGGTAAAAATACATGCCTCGCACAGCCACTGACCATAAATTTTACCCCACAAAGCTTTTCCCCAGCCGGTATCGGAAATAGCAAAATGGATGCCGTCCGGGTCAACCTGATGCCAGTATTTCGCTGTCACATAGTGTCCCAAAGGATACTTAAAGTTATGGGTTGTAATTTTCGGATACGAAGTCGTACCGGAAGTAAAGAACATAATCGATGGGTCATCACCATGGATTGCATTCTCACCATGTGGTCTGCGGAAATGACTTGAAAAATATTTTACTTCCTTGTTAAAACTGCGCCATCCTTTGCGGCTGGCACCAACCATGATTTTTACTTTCAGATTTTTGTAACTGCGGCACGCTTTATCAACCTCACGGGAAACCGGGCCGTCTGCCGTACAAAGAATCGCATCTACATTACCGGCTTTAAAACGGTATTCAAAATCGGATTTCAGCAAAAGATTTGTTGCCGGAATTGCTACTGCACCAATCTTGTGCAGTGCCAAAATCGCAAACCAGAACTGGTAGTGGCGTTTTAACACAAGCATTACGCGGTCGCCTTTTTTAATTCCTAAAAACTGAAGATAGTTTGCCACCTTAGAAGAATAACGTGCCATATCATAAAAGGTAAAGGAGCGTTCCTTTCCATCCTTTGAAATGTGAAGCATTGCTACTTTGTCCGGAGCCTTCTTTGCCATCTTATCTACCACATCATAAGCAAAGTTAAAATTATCATCATTTACAAATTTAATATCCTGCAAAACACCGTTTTCATCTTCCTTAACCTGAATAAATGGTGCTGCAATATCGCCTTTTGAAAGTGCCATTTGCGTTCCTCCTATATCATATCCTGCAAATTATTTTTATGTTCCATGTAGTTTTCAAAACCACATCATATTGTAAACAATACATCACGCTTTCCCTATTGTCAAGAAAAACAGCGTAAAATCGTGATATTTAATATATTTTTTACACTTCCAGAAGAATCCGTTTGAATTTACCCTTATAATATGATAGAATTGTGTTGACTTATGTACACAGATGAATGGAGGATTTTGTTTATGTTCAAAATTGTTGAAAAAAAGTCCCTGAATCCTACTGTCAGTAAAATCACAGTAGAGGCTCCTTTGATTGCAAAGAAAGCAGAGCCGGGACAGTTTATTATCTTCCGCGCAAAAGAAGATAGCGAGAGAATTCCTTTGACAATCGCGGATTTTGACCGCGAGGCAGGAACGGTCACCATTATTTATCAGATTGTTGGTGCCGGTACAATGGAATTAGATACCTTAAATGAAGGGGATTACATTCACGACTTCGTAGGACCACTTGGTGTTCCTACCCACACAGAAGGCTTGAAAAAAGTAGCAGTTGTCGGCGGTGGTGTTGGCTGTGCCATTGCATATCCGATTACAAAGAAACTGCATCAGATGGGTGCTGAAGTTCACGCCATCGTCGGATTCCGTAATCAGGACTTAGTAATTCTTGAGGACGAATTCAAAGCAGCCAGTGACAAACTTGTCATGATGACCGATGACGGAAGCTATGGGGAAAAAGGTCTGGTAACAGACGCATTAGAAAAATTAATTCAGGATGGAAATGAATACGATGAAGTCATTGCCATCGGACCATTGATTATGATGAAATTTGTATGCCTGACGACGAAAAAATATGACATCAAAACCGTTGTCAGCATGAACCCGATTATGATTGACGGAACCGGTATGTGCGGCGGCTGTCGTCTGACAGTTGGCGGCGAAACCAAATTTGCCTGCGTAGACGGTCCTGATTTCGATGGACACCTCGTTGATTTCGATGAAGCAATGCACCGTGGAACGATGTACAAAGAATTTGAGACACACGCCCGCGATGAATATTGCAATCTACTCAAGAAAGGGGAAAATTAATCATGGCAGAGAGAAATATGGATATGAATAAATGCCCAATGCCGGTACAAGACCCGGATGTCCGTAATAAAAACTTTGACGAAGTAGCTCTTGGCTACACCTATGATATGGCAGTAAACGAAGCTCGTCGCTGCTTAAACTGTAAAAACAAACCTTGCGTCAGCGCCTGCCCGGTTCAGATTAACATTCCGGCATTTATTGAGCGCGTAGCAAATGAAGATATTGAAGGTGCTTTTGCGATTCTTTCAGAATCCACTTCCCTTCCTGCTGTCTGCGGCCGTGTATGCCCTCAGGAAAGCCAGTGTGAAGGAAAATGTATCCGTGGCTTCAAGGGAGATCCGATCTCCATCGGTAAGCTGGAGCGTTTTGTGGCTGACTGGGCAAGAGAGAATGGCATCAAGCCCACTCCCGCAGCACAGAAGAACGGTAAGAAGGTAGCTGTGATCGGTTCCGGCCCTGCTGGTCTTACCTGTGCCGGAGATCTGGCAAAGCTGGGATATGATGTGACCATTTTCGAAGCACTGCATGAGGCAGGCGGTGTACTGGTATACGGTATTCCCGAGTTCCGTCTTCCCAAGACCGGTGTTGTGGCAAAAGAAATCGAGAATGTAAAATCTCTCGGCGTTCATATTGAGACTAACGTGGTGGTAGGTAAATCCGTGACCATCGACCAGCTGATGGATGAGGAAGGTTTTCAGGCTGTATTCATCGGTTCCGGTGCCGGACTGCCGAAGTTCATGGGTATCCCCGGTGAGAATGCCAACGGTGTCTTCTCTGCCAACGAGTACCTGACCAGAAGCAACCTGATGAAGGCTTTTGATCCCGACTCCAGAACTCCTATCATGCATGGTAAGAAGGTAGCCGTTGTCGGCGGCGGTAACGTGGCGATGGATGCAGCAAGAACCGCACTTCGTCTGGGTGCGGAGGTACACATTGTATACCGTAGAAGCGAAGAGGAGCTGCCTGCCAGAGTGGAAGAAGTACATCATGCAAAAGAGGAAGGCATCATCTTTGATCTGCTGACCAATCCTACTGAGATTCTTTCCGATGATAAGGGATGGGTGACCGGTATGAAGTGCATCCGCATGGAACTGGGTGAGCCCGATGAGAGCGGCAGACGCCGTCCGGTAGAGGTTCCGGGATCTGAATTCGTGATGGAACTGGATACCGTGATCATGTCTCTGGGTACTTCCCCGAATCCTCTGATCTCTTCTACAACCAAGGGACTGGATACCAACAAGTGGAAATGCATCATTGCGGACGAGAACAATGGTAAGACCACAAAGGAAGGTGTCTATGCCGGCGGAGATGCGGTAACCGGAGCAGCGACCGTTATTCTTGCCATGGGCGCAGGAAAAGCTGCTGCCAAAGGCATTGACGAATATCTGAGTACAAAATAAACACCCCGGATCCTGTCCACAGACAGGATGGAATGGAGGATTACATGGTAAGACATATTGTTCTGTGGAGTCTGGAAGGCAATCTGACAAAACAGGAAAAGAAAGAGACCGCCGAGAAGATCAAGGAGTTACTGGAGCCCATCAAAGAGAAGGTTCCCGGTGCCGTAAAGGTGGAAGTGATCATCAATGAACTGGACAGCAGCAACCGGGATGTGGCTCTGATCTCTGAGTTTACAGATACTGAGGCGCTGGCTGCCTATCAGGTGCATCCGGATCATCTGGCAGCAAAGGAATATATTGGATCCGTGGCAGGCAACAGAGCCTGCCTGGATTACGAGTATTAAGGATGGTGTTGGTATATGGCATGGTGTCCGAAATGTAAAAACGAATATCGGGAAGGAATCACCGTATGTCCCGATTGCGGAGAAACGCTGGTAAGCGAGGAAGAACTGACGGACTGGACTTCCGTGCTGTTCGGTGAACAGGACGAAATGGAGAAACTGAAAGACTTCCTTACATACAATGGGATCCGCAAGAGCAAACTTTCCTTCGATGAGGCGGAGCAGGTCTATGAACTGTTTGTAGATGCAAAAGAGGAAAAACAGGCGAAGACGATTGCCCGGGTATTTCTGGAACAGCAGGAAAAAGAGCGGACGGAAAATGCTGCTGAGGAAGAGGCTGCGGTAGATGAATTCCTGATGCCGGAGACAGAAGAAGCATCGGAGAAAGTCAATCCCGGAGAACTGCTGAAAACAGCTTCCGCCCAGGGTGGACTTACTTATATGAACAGTGGAGCCAAAGCAGAGGAGAATCGTTCCTCTGCCTGGGTACTGCTGGTGGTGGGAATCCTCGGAATGCTTGTCATGATCCTGGGAATTACCGGCGTACTTCCTTTGAACATCGGCAACCCCTATATGTTCTACGGAGTGATGAGTGCTGTTTTCATTCTGTTCATTGTCATGGGCGTGGTATCCATGCGGAATGCAAAGCTTTTTGAGAAAAAGGCAGAGTCCGAGAACTCTCTGGTGGATACTCTTCTGAAGTGGAGTGAAGAAAATCTGACGGCGGAAAAAATTGACGCTCAGATTGAAAATGCTGCAGATACACCGGAAGAGGCTCTTTATTACAAGAGATTCGAAGTAATCCGCAGCCAGATGAATCATCAGTTTATGAATCTGGATCAGCAGATGCTGGAGAACCTTATTGACACAAAGATCTATGAACAGATCTTCCCGGATACAAACGGAGCAGAAGAATGATCAAAATATCCATCGTATGTGTAGGGAAGATCAAGGAGAAATTTTTCCGGGACGCCATAGAAGAATACAGCAAACGTCTGGGGCGTTATACGAAGTTAAATATCATCGAAGTGACGGATGAAATGACACCGGATGGAGCCAGTGCGGCTCTGGAAGATCAGATCCGTGAAAAAGAAGGGGCGAGGATCCTGGCGAAACTGCCACAGGATGCCCTGATCGTTACGCTGGAGATTGCCGGTAAAAACTTTTCTTCCGAAGAATTTGCGGCATGGATTGAAGATTGCACTGTCAGAGGAAAAAGCCATATCTGCTTTGTCATTGGCGGATCGCTTGGTTTGCATCCAAGTGTCTGTAAAAGAGCGGATCTGGCCTTAAGCTTTTCCAAAATGACATTTCCTCATCAGTTGATGCGAGTGATCCTGTGCGAACAGATCTATCGTGCATTCCGGATCATTCAGCACGAACCTTACCATAAATAAAGAGTAAAAGTAGAAGTATATGACAAAAAAACAACGTGCATTAGAAATTATAGAACGTCTGAAAAAGGAATACCCGGATGCCGGTTGCACTCTGGATTACGATCAGGCATGGAAGCTGCTTGTCAGCGTGCGTCTGGCGGCTCAGTGTACCGATGCCCGGGTAAATATCGTAGTGGAAAAGCTGTATGAGAAGTTCCCGGATGTGGATGCCCTGGCAGAGGCTCCGGTGGAAGAGATCGAGGCAATCGTAAAGCCCTGTGGCCTGGGTCACAGCAAAGCCAGAGATATCAGTGCCTGCATGAAGATTCTGCGGGATAAATATGACGGAAAGGTTCCAGACGATTTTGACGAATTATTGTCTCTGCCTGGAGTGGGCAGAAAAAGTGCGAATCTGGTCATGGGGGATGTCTTTGGCAGACCTGCCATTGTGACAGACACCCACTGTATCCGCCTGGTGAACCGTATGGGACTTGTGGACGGGATCAGGGAACCGGCAAAGGTGGAGAAGGAGCTGTGGAAGATCATTCCGCCCGAAGAAGGCAGCGATTTCTGCCACAGACTGGTATATCACGGCAGAGAAGTGTGTACCGCCAGAACCCATCCTTACTGCGAAAAATGCTGTATCAGTGACATCTGTAAAAAAGTCGGCATATAAAAGGCGGACAGGGAAATCTACTGCCGCAGACAGGAGCAAAGCCTATGAGGATGTATGACATTATCATGAAAAAAAGAAACGGCGGAGAGCTTTCGAAAGAAGAGATCCACTTTTTTATCGAGGGCTATACCCGTGGAGAGATTCCTGATTATCAGGTATCCGCGCTGATGATGGCGATCTACTTTCAGAAGATGACCGAGAAGGAGACTTATGAACTGACCATGGCCATGGCACACAGTGGTGAGATGCTGGATCTGTCCGGAATCCATGGCTGCAAGGTGGACAAACACAGTACCGGAGGTGTGGGAGATAAGACTTCTCTGGCATTGACACCCATGGTGGCTGCCTGTGGGATCCCGGTGGCCAAGATGAGCGGCAGAGGCCTGGGGCATACCGGAGGGACCATTGACAAGCTGGAAAGCTTTCCCGGATTTTCCACATCACTGACCACGGAGCAGTTTATTGAAAATGTGAATCGGATCGGCATTGCCATTATGGGACAGACCGCAGATCTGGCACCGGCGGATAAAAAGCTGTACGCCCTGCGGGATGTGACAGCTACCGTAGATAATATGTCCCTGATTGCCAGTTCCATCATGAGCAAGAAACTGGCAGCCGGTGCAGATGCCATTGTACTGGATGTCAAGACCGGAAGCGGTGCCTTTATGAAGAGCAGGGAGGATGCTTTTGCTCTGGCGGAGGAAATGGTGAAGATCGGTAAGAATGCCGGACGTAAGACTATTGCCATAATCTCGGATATGGATCAGCCGCTGGGCCGGGCCGTGGGAAATGCCCTGGAAGTGAAGGAAGCCATTGCAACCCTGCGGGGAGAAGGCCCGGAAGATTTCAAAGAACTTTGTATGGTACTGGGAAGTCGGATGTTACTTGCCGGTAGTAAGGCGGAGAGTGTCGAAGAAGCCAGAAATATGCTTACAAATGTCATCAGAGATGGCAGTGCTTTACGGAAGCTGGAGCAGTTTGTGGAGGCCCAGGGCGGTGACCCTGCGGCGGTAACGGATCCGGAGCTTCTGCCGAAGGCATCCATGGTGGTTCCTGTCTGTGCGGACAGAGACGGCTTTGTAGAAAAAATTGCCTGTGAGGATATCGGAATTTGTTCTCTGCTCTTAGGCGGCGGAAGAGAGACCAAGGAAAGTGAGATCGACCTGTCTGTTGGCATCCTCTTAGAGAAGAAAAAAGGGGATGCGGTGAAAAAGGGAGAGGTACTGGGATACCTTCATGCCAATGATGAGAAACGCCTGGAAGCGGCGAAGGAAAAGTTCCGGAGTGCCTATTTCATCACCGGCCATCAGCCGGAGGCAGAACCTCTGATCAAAGGGATTTTACAGTAACATATTCCGGCATCCGCTTTCATATAGTTTTATATGAAAATGAAGAGAATGCCATCGAAAAAAGAAAAATGGATCGATTCCCTGCAGTTACCCAAGGATGTCTGTATGGGAGCACTGCGGGTGACGCTGACGGGAAACTCCGAAGCCTGGATTGAAAATTACAGAGGAATCCTGGAATATACCGGAGAGCGGATCCTTTTGCAGGCCAAGACCTGTCAGGTGTGCCTGGAGGGAACCAGGCTTTCCATCGACTATTATACCAATGAAGATATGAAGATCAGCGGAAATATCAGTGCACTGCGATATTTGCGTGAATAATCATTTTTATGAGAGGTTAACAGGATGACGGAGTGGGTCAAACGTCTGCAGGGTTATGTGAAGATCCGGGTATGGGGCTTTGCACCGCAGCGATTTATCAATCTGTGCAGTAATAAGGGAATATTGCTGTGGAATATAGAAAAACAGGAAGATGTTTATACCATGTGCATCGGCCTGCGGTCTTTTTACGAACTGCGGCCCATCGCCAGAAAGACAAAAGTAAGGGTAGTCATATCGGAAAGATATGGACTACCCTTTTTTGTGCCGGGAATGCTGCGCAGAAAAGCGTTTCTGGCAGGTTTATTTCTGGCGGTGGCTTTCTGGCTGATTTCGTCTTTATTTGTGTGGGATATTCAGGTGACTGGCAATTATCAGGTGACGGATGACGTGTTCTATTCCTTCCTGGAGCAGGAGGGCATTCACACCGGAATGCGAAGGAGTGAACTGAATATAGGTGAGCTGGAAAAACAGATAAGACGGAAGTTTTCGCAGGTTACCTGGACCTCCGGCCGTCTGGACGGGACCAGACTGGTGATCGAAGTAAAGGAAAACGATATGTCGGTTCCAGAAGTCGTACAGGATGCTGCAGGGGCAGGAAAAGATCTGGTGGCAGAATGCAACGGGGTGATCACGGATATGATCGTGCGTTGTGGTGTCCCGAAAGTATCCATAGGCAGTGAAGTGGCAAAAGGAGATATTCTGGTGGAAGGCAGGATCCCCATTTATGCCGAGGATGGAACCGTCAGGGAATATCGGCCGGTGACCCCGGATGCGGATATAGTGCTGGAGCATACCGGAACCTTTCAGGCATATCTTCCGGCAGATTATATCCGGAAAAAATACACCGGAAGACAAAAGACATTTTATTTTATCCATTTCGGTGACCGGGAGTGGAAACCGGAGAAAAAAATGGATTTTTTGCAATATGACAGCGTGCTGGAAGCATGTCCCGTAAAAGCGTTGGAGTATCTGCAGATCCCCTGCATGGTAGGCAGGATCACGTACAGAGAGTATCAGAAAACAGAATATTATTATACAGTGTCGGAAGCAGAAACGGTTTTACAGAAAAAAATCATGGATTTTCTTGAAACTTTAGATGAAAAAGGGGTACAAATAATCTCGAAAGATGTTAAAATAGAAACAAAGCGCGCCGGCTGGACCGCACACGGGGAACTTTTGCTGCGGGAAGCGGCGGTCAGTCTGGTAGATTCCCGGGCGGAGGATACCGGAGCAGAAGATTTGGACAGAAATGAGGATTAAGACATAAATGAGTGTGACAGCAATCCGTCTGGAAATGGATACAGAACAGATGCAGAAGATCTTCGGTATGCAGGATGCGTACATCAAGAAGCTGGAACAGGATTTTCAGGTAACTATTGTGGACCGCAATGGAAGTGTAATGATCACCGGGGAAGAAGAAAACGTTTCGAAGGCCTCCCGGGTATTACGACAGCTGACCGCATTGTCGGATCACGGCAATGAGATCGAAGAACAGAGCGTGGATTATGCCATTGAAATGGGAAAAGAAGACCAGGAGGAAAAACTGATGGAGATGGATGCGGACTGCATCTGCCATACCATCAGCGGAAAGCCGATCAAGCCCAAGACCCTGGGGCAGAAGGCTTATGTGGATGCCATCCGGAAAAACATGATCGTATTCGGACTGGGACCGGCCGGTACCGGTAAGACGTATCTGGCCATGGCCATGGCGATCACCGCTTTTAAGAACAACGAGGTGAGCCGTATCATCCTGACCAGACCGGCCATTGAAGCTGGAGAAAAGCTGGGCTTTTTGCCCGGTGATCTGCAGAGTAAGGTAGACCCGTATCTGCGTCCCCTGTACGATGCCCTGTATCAGATCATGGGAGCGGAAAGTTTTGCCAAAAATATGGAAAAGGGTCTGATCGAAGTGGCACCGCTTGCCTATATGAGAGGCCGGACACTGGACAATGCCTATATTATTCTGGATGAAGCACAGAATACCACACCGGCACAGATGAAAATGTTCCTGACCCGTATCGGTTTCGGCTCCAAAGTGATCGTAACGGGTGACTCCTCCCAGAAGGATCTTCCCGTGGGAGCAAAATCCGGTCTGGATGTAGCAGCCAGAGTTCTGAAAAATATCGATGATATTGCCTTCTGTACCTTGACCAGCAAAGATGTGGTAAGACATCCGCTGGTACAGAAGATCGTAAAAGCTTACGATGACTATGAAGCCCGGACGATCAAAAGCAAAAGAAGTCCGAGATTAAACAAACGTCCGGATAAAGGAAACAGATAAATATGAAGAACAAAGAGAAAAACGGATTTTCGCGGCTTTTGCTGCCGGAGATGCTTACGGTACTGATCGGAGGTGCCGCAGTCTACGGACTGGGACTTTTGGGAAAACAGTTGTCTGTGGAAAATGCCCTGCGGGATGCCGTGATGGCAGCACTGGGACTTGCAGTGTCAGGATTTTTCCTGCGCAGGGAAGTAGTGGATTCCCGCCTGGATTATGATAACGGAGAGCACCTGATGAGATTCTGGACCGCTGTCTGGTGCAGCCTTTTGTTTTCGCTGGCCTGTGCATTCCTTCCGGCGGGAGGATGGCCGTTTCTGGCGGTCTTTGTGGTATTGTCCCTGTTCAGCAATCTATCAGTGGGAATTGTGTTTTCCGGGGTGTTTCTGATGATTGCCACGCTGTGGGGACAGTCAGTGGGCATTTTTTTCCTGTATTTTATCAGCGGTGTTTTTGCAGCCTGTCTTTTCCAGCATTTAGAGCAGGAATTTGCCATCGGGATCCCCCTGTTCTTATCTCTGTTCTGCCTTTTGCTGTGCGAGACCGCAAATGTGGTACTGCTTGCCAATGAACATTTAAGTCTGGAACAGTTTCTGGTTCCGGCAGCAAATCTGATCGTGTCGGGAATACTGCTTCTGGGTATTTTGAAAATTTTTTCGGGCACAGTGGTGTTCAGGGATCGTGTAAAATATCTGGAACTGAATGACACCGAGAATCAGGTACTGGTAAAGTACCGCGAGGAAGACCGATCCGAATATTTCCTGTGTGTACATACAGCCTATTTCTGTGAGCGGATCGCAAATAAGCTGGAACTGGACAGGGATGCCCTGAAATGTGCCGGATTATATCACAGAAAAGGCTGGGATCTTATGCAGGAGACACCGGATATGGAATTCCCGGCAGGCGCATCGGAGATCCTGGAAGAATATAAAGGAACCCGGAAATACAAAAAAGCGGAGACCGCAGTGCTGTATTGTTCGGATGCGGTAGTCAGTGCGATCCTTTTGCTGTTGCAGAAGGAACCGGAGAAGAAGCCGGATTATGAGCAGGTGATTGACAGGATTTTTGAGAGAATCCGGGAAAAAGGTATTTTCAGCGAATGTGACCTGTCCTTAAGGGGCTGGAATCGGATGCAGAAGATATTCAAGGAGGAGAAATTATACTATGACTTTTTACGTTGAAAATGAAACCGATGAGACATTTTCAAATGGGGAAAACAGTTTCCCCATAGAGGAGACCGTGGAGCAGGTAGCCACGGCGGTTCTGGATATGGAGGGATGTCCCTATGAGATCCAGTTAAATGTACTGTTGACAGACAATGACGGTATTCATGCTTACAATAAGGAATACCGGAAGATTGACCGGGAGACTGATGTATTGTCCTTCCCCAATCTGGATTTCGATGAGCCTGGGGATTTTGAGATCTCTGAGGACAGAGAGGCAGATTATTTTGATCCGGATACAGGAGAACTGATCCTCGGGGATATCATTATTTCTGTGGACCGGGTCAAAGAGCAGGCGGAAAGCTATGGACACAGCCAGAAGAGAGAGTTCGCATTTCTGGTCGCTCACAGTATGCTTCATCTGTGTGGCTATGACCATATGGAAGAAGATGAGGCAAAGGTAATGGAGGCAAAGCAGGAGCAGGTCCTCGCATCCCTTGGAATTACAAGAGATTAAAAAGGGCGTGTCATACACGTAAAGGTAGCTTACATGAATCAGGTGGAAGTAAAAAGAAGACAAATACAGAGTTTTTCCTATGTCCTTGCCTGTATCAATATCTGGGTGTTCGGGAAAAGCATCGGAGATAACGGCCTGGGATATCTGGCAGCGGCTGTTCTGGTATTTGCCCTGTTCTGGGTGCTTACCGGGAAAAATCTGCCGGACAGAATGGGCAGAATGCTTCGGGGCAGAAATGCCAGGGGGCAGTATCGGAATGTCTCCAGAATGCGTAAGAACATGATGCTGTTCCAGATCGCAGAGGGACTTCTTGGGACTGTTTTGTGCATGAGTCTGGGCTGGATCCTTTTGGAAAAGGTCTTTCTGGTGCCTTACGGAAGCATGATCCTGTGGATCTTAAGCCCGGCACTTTTTCTTCGTTGTATCCAGTCGGTATTTTTAGGATATTTTCAGAGTGAAGGTTCGGAAATGCCATCTGCGGTATCTTCGGTGCTGCGGCAGGTATTTTTCCTGGGCCTGGGTCTGGTGTTCCTGGGGATTTTCCGGAACTACGGGGAGAAAGTAAGTCTTTTATTAAAAAGGGCAGACTTTACATCCATGTACGGAGCCATGGGTATCGCAGTGGGAATGCTGCTTTCGGAGGTGTTGGTACTGCTATTTGTCTTTGTGATCTACCGTGGCAGCATGGCAGGCAGAAGAGAAGCGGAAAGCGGTATGAAGGGAACGGACTCTTTCTCCTCGCAGCTGCGTACATTACTGATTCCTATGGGTGGGGATATTCTCAGAGACATGTTTTTATTACTGCCTTTGTGGATCGGCCTGCTTTTCTTCCAGAAAAGATCGACGGATATTTATGCATCCGTTTCTGCGTATGGTATTTTCGTCGGCAGATATCTGATCACGATCCTGATGCCCGTAGCAATTTTAAGTGCGGGAATTCTGCCGGGGGTGGCCAGAACCGGCAGCCATATCCGTAAAAAAGAAGAAAGATATGCCAGAACTGCATTTCAGGCAGGAGTACAGGGGACGGTGGTACATGGATTCTTTTTCACGGCAGGGATCGCGGTACTGGCAACACCACTGTCACAGGCTTTGGATAAATCTGCGGAAATGGCACTTACCGGTTTGTTCACTACGGGATCTTCGCTGATTCTGTGGCTTCTGCTTTTGTTTTATTTTTCGGAGATACTGGAACTTCGGGGGGAAAAGCATCTGCTCCTGGCAGGATACGGCATTCTGGATATCGTGAGCATCGTGATATTGCTGATTCTTCTGAATACGGGAAATACAACAACGGCATTATCTTTAAGCCTTGTGCTGGGGACGGCAGCGGGAGGAATTGTTCTCGGCATACTTGCCTGCCTTCGAATGAAGACCTGGCCGGATCTGTTGCGGACACTGGCAATTCCCGCCGGAAGCTGCTGTGCCTGTGGATTGCTGGCTTTTGGGCTGGAGAAGATCTGCCTGCCCCATCTGGGGGCGATGGTAACGGTGCTGCTGGAACTGGTGATCACCGGTGCGGTCTACTGGTTTTTGCTTTTGATGTTACGCAGTTTCCGTGGACAGGATCTGAATTATGTTCCCGGCGGTAAAGTGCTGCGTGCTTTCGGAAAAACGCTCCGGCTGCTCTAAAACTGTTTTACGGATGTATATTTTCGATAAAATAACTGATACTGATACAAAGAGTCAATAGAAACATCATGGATGTGAGGCAGTATGAAATTTGTAAAACGTATCAGTTACTTTTTTGTGATTCCGGTTGTGTTTTTAATTCTTGGAATCTTTCTTGGTGTCTGGGGCATTCATTTTTTCTATCCCGGACAATGGCAGGATCTGAATGAGAACCGACTTGCCCTGCCGCTCACGGAAGAGGAGACTGCGGCAGACACAGATCCTTATGAGGCGGCACCCAGTGTGGAGGCGGCAGCCTCCGGGGAGACACTTTGTGCGGATACCGAATATGTGTTGGAAGAGGCAGATATTGTACGGGGTACCACAGTGGAGACCTCATGGAAGATCCCACATAAATATATTGGGATGAACAGGGAAAATTTTCTGGAGACCATGGAACTCTATGCGGCCCATCCGCCATTGTCGGAGATCGAGCGGGGCTTTGTGGGGTTGGAGGTATTGTCTTTTTCCCGGGAAAAAGTAATGGTCCGTATGGATTACCGTTATGTCCAGCCCAGCGCAAGTTTTTATCTGGCGGTGTCGGACAATGAAGTGGTGGTCTATCTGGAAGACAAATCCACGGTATATATCAATACCGGGATCTCGCTGGAAGAATTGCCGGAACAGATACAGCTCCAGATCATGGACATGCTGTTTGTTCCGGATGAAGAAACATTGTATGATTTTCTGGAGACGTATTCGTCCTAGAATTCTGAATAAAGGTGATGCAGATGAAAAAACAGATCGGTGTGATCGGCGGCGGTGCTGCCGGAATGATGGCAGCCATAACCGCGGCAAAAGAAGGTGCACAGGTGACGATCCTGGAGCGTAATGACCGTGTGGGAAAGAAAATATTGCAGACAGGAAACGGGAAATGCAATCTGGGAAATCGTGCGCTTTCCGTGGAGTGTTATCACGGTGGGGATTTGGAATGGATCCGGGATGTGTTGGAACATTTTGATACGGAGGATACGATACGCTTTTTCCAAAGTATCGGTCTGATGGTAAAGGAGAAAAATGGCTATCTCTATCCCGTGTGTGAGCAGGCGGCGGCGGTGCTGGACGTGCTGCGTTATGAATTACAGGCACTCGGTGTGGAGATACAGTATCAGCGCAAGATCACAAAGGTCGAAAGGCTGGCCTCCGGAAAGCTGCAGGTCAGTGACGGAGAAAAGACATGGCAGTTCGATGCGGTGATTATGACCTGTGGTGGAAAAGCCGCACCGGCTACCGGATCGGACGGCAGTGGATTTAAAATTGCAAAAAAAATGGGACACACCTGCATTCCTTCAGTGCCCGCACTGGTGCAGCTGCGCTGTCAGGAGACCGACCTGCTAAAGGGGATTGCCGGTGTCCGGGCGGACAGTGAGATCCGGGTCTTCTGTGACGGCGGGGAAATATGCCGGGAACGGGGAGAACTACAGCTGACGGATTACGGCATCTCAGGCATTCCCATTTTCCAGCTAAGCCGCAGGGTGAACTATCTGCTCAGGGACAGGCGGAACGTGACAGCACAGATTGACTTTTTGCCGGATCTGACACAGGAAAGCTATGAAGAATTACAGGCAGGGCGGAAACTTTTACAGGGAGACCGGACAGCAGAGGAATTCTTTACCGGAATGTTACATAAAAAACTGACCGCTGCGCTGCTAAAAATGGCAGGGATTCGTCTGGCTACTCCCATGAAGGAGATCCCGGAGGAAAAGATTCATGCTTATTATAATCTCTGTCGTAACCTGAAACTGCATATCACAGAGAGCAATCCTTACGAAAATGCACAGGTATCCGCCGGAGGCGTGGATGTACGGGAAGTAAAGCCTACTATGGAATCAAAGATCTGCTCCGGGGTCTATTTTGCGGGGGAGATCCTGGACGTGGATGGCCGATGCGGGGGCTATAATCTCCAATGGGCCTGGAGCAGTGGTTATCTGGCGGGATACCACGCTGCGTTAGCATAAAATAATTTTTTACACGTGACGTATGCCTGCGTAAGGTGCAAAAGCTCCGGAAAGGCGGCAGGTCATTGAAAGATATGAGGATGAAAATGATCAGATTAAATCAGCTGAAGCTTCCGGTAGATCATACCCGGGAGCAGCTTATACATAAGACGGCACAGTACTTACGGATCCCGGTGGCGGATATCCTCGAACTGCAGATCGTAAGGCAGTCTCTGGATGCCAGAAAAAAGCCGGCACTTTTTTACAGTTACAGTGTGAATGTAACGGTGAAAAAGGAAGAAAAAGTATATAAGGATGCCTGTCGCAGACTTGGAAAAGCCAATGTTCTGCTGACCGAAAAAACGGAATATCTTTTTCCGGCAGAAGGCTCAACGCAGCAGAAGCATCCCACTGTGATCATCGGAATGGGTCCTGCTGGACTTTTTTGCGGATATTATCTGGCACAGCACGGTTATGCACCTGTCATTCTGGAACGGGGTGCAGACGTGGATGCCAGACAGGCGGATGTAGAAGCTTTCTGGCAGACGGGCAGATTAAAGCCGGATTCCAATGTGCAGTTTGGAGAAGGCGGTGCCGGAACTTTTTCGGATGGTAAACTGAATACTTTGGTAAAGGACAAATACGGCAGAAATACGGAAGTATTGAAAACTTTTGTAAAGCACGGTGCTGATCCGGCAATTCTTTATCAGTCCAAGCCCCATATTGGTACGGATGTCCTGAGCAAAGTGGTAAAAAGCATGCGGGAAGAAATATTGCGTATGGGTGGGGAAGTCCGATTTCATAGTCAGATGACGGAGATCCTTACAGAGAACGGGCAGGTCACAGGAGTAAAGGTGAATGACACGGAAGTGCTCCCCTGTGAGCAGGTGGTACTGGCACCGGGGCACAGTGCCCGAGATACCTTTTCCATGTTGTACCGGAAGCAGTTTCCCATGTCGGCGAAACCTTTTGCAGTGGGATTCCGTGTGGAGCATTCCCAGAGCCTGATCAATATGAGTCAGTATGGCGCTGAGTCGGTAAAAGGTCTGGGTGCAGCGGCTTATAAGGTGACGGCTAAGACAAGCACCGGCAGAGGAGTGTATTCTTTCTGTATGTGTCCGGGCGGCCAGGTGGTGGCTTCGGCCAGCGAAAAGGGACGCGTCGTGACCAACGGCATGAGCTACCACGCCCGCAGCGGCAGGAATGCCAACGCGGCCGTGGTGGTCAGCGTGGGCGGTGAAGACTTCGGCAACGACCCCCGGAAGGCCATCGCCTTCCAGCGGGAGCTGGAAGCCCGGGCCTATGCGGCAGGCCGTCCCGGCGGAGAGTATGCTGCCCCGGCGGAGAACATCCAGAGCTTTTTGGAGGGCAGGGGCCGGCTGAACATTGGCCGCGTCCAGCCCACCTATGACCGGGGCGTCGTCGCTGCGGACCTCGGCGCACTGCTGCCGACCGAACTGGCCGACACCCTACGGGCCGGTCTGCGGGCTTACGAGCGGAAAATTGCGGGTTACACCGCCCCTGAGGCCATTCTGACCGGCCTCGAGACCCGTACCAGCAGCCCGGTGCGGCTGAAACGGGAAGAAAATTTTGAATGCGCCCAGCTGGCAGGATTGTATCCCTGCGGCGAGGGTGCCGGATATGCGGGCGGCATCATGAGTGCCGCTGTCGATGGCCTGCGGGTGGCCCGCGCCATCATCAGCCGGTACAGCCCGGCAGAAGGGTGAGAAGTTGAATGACTGATCGTGAAAACGATTTTAACCGCACGGCGCAGGACGGCGAGGGCCGTCAGGTGCAGCAGGAGCTGGAACGCCAGCTCCGCGAGCTGGGCGACACCATGTCCGACTCCTTCCGCCACGGCTTTGAGGGCCGGGGCGAGGAGATCGGCGACCGTGTGTGGGATGTGGGCCGCGCCGCAGTGAACGCCGCGGGTTATGGCATCTCGGAGGCAGGCCGGGCCTTTCAGGCCGGAAAACAGGAGTACCAGAAGCGGGCCGAGGAGGCCAGAAACAGTGCCAGCGCCAGCGGGATGACCGACTGGGCGCGCAATTTCTTTGCGAAGAAGCCGGAACCGACGGCCATCGAGAATATCCGCACCAGCGCGAAAAAGCGCCACAGCGCAGGCGTCGCCATGCTGGCGACCGGCATCACCTTCGCCGTCATCTTCGGCATCACGGCCATCGCCTGCTTCGGCACGGCGGGGGCGTTCACGTCCGGCGGCGTGATGGTGGCGGCTGATATGACGGTCCTCAGTGCCATCGGCGATCTCGCACTGGGTGCTATCGCGGTGACGGGGTGGTGCTCTGCCGCTGTGACCGCTGTGTTCGGCTGGCTGACCGCAGCAGGCGCGTCCCGTATGAAGGCCGCCAAGACCCTGGAGCTCTACGCCGATACCGCCGAGGGCTTCGACTGGCACAAGGGCCTGTCCCTCTCCATGCTGGCCGACCTGACGCATAAAAAGAAGACCAAGGCACTCAAGATGCTGCGGAAATTCATCCACAAGGGCTGGCTCAGTGCCTGGCTGGACGAGAAAAACGACAAGCTCTACCTGACGGCAGAGGACTACCGCGCTGCACAGGAAAATCAGCCCCAGCCCGAACCGGAAAAAGCGCCGGAACAGGCCGGAGAAGTCCCCCTGAACCTCGAGACGACCCGCCGCTTTGCGCAGGTACTCGAGAAGGAGCAGGAACTCATGGAGGATGAGCGGGCTGTGGAGGAGCTGCAGCATATGCAGAAGACCACCGAGTCCATCTGTGCCTGGCTGGAAGCCCACCCCGAGAGCCTGCCCAAGGCCCGCCGCTTTGCGGAATACTATATCCCCACCACCCTCAAGCTCCTGCATACCTACAACGACGTGCAGAGCCAGCAGGGCGAGAACGCGGAGGCCATCCGCCGGGATATTGCGGGCATCCTGCACACCCTGAATCAGGCTTATGATAACCTCTACGATAAGCTTTTGTCGGACGTGGCGCTGGACGTTTCCAGCGAGATCGCTGCGCTGCAGGGGATGCTGGCGAACGATGGTCTGGCCGGGGAGGGATTGCGATGACCTACCGGGCCTGGAACACCAAGACCGTTGACCGCGCCGCCCTGAAAGAGCTGACAGCGGCCATCGCCCAGCAGAACACCGAAGAGCTGGAATACCAGAACATGGACGAAGAGTGGAGCGAGGAAAAGTACCGCTCTGTCCTCGCGGTCCAGCAGAAAGAAGCCGGCCTGCTGGCCGGCATCCTCGCTGCCCGGGGCATCACCGACCCCGCCGAGGCGCTGACCCTTTTGGCGGGCGAAGAAGAGCTGAGCGACCCCATGCTCCTGACCGACATGGATAAAGCCTGTGAGCGCATCCTGCGGGCCATCGACGAAGGGGAGACCATCGTCGTCTTCGGCGACTACGATGTGGACGGTGTGACCGCCACGGCCCTGCTCTATCAGCACCTGAAAGGGATGGGCGCCGCCGTCAAGTGTATGCTGCCCAGCCGGGAGGGCGATGGCTACGGCCTCTCGAAGAACGCTATCCAGTCGATTTATGATAAGGGCTGCCGCCTCATCGTCACGGTGGACAACGGCATCTCTGCCGTAGAGGAAGCCGCATTCGCGGCCAGCCTCGGCATCGACCTCATCATCACAGACCACCATCTGCCCCACGACACCCTGCCCCAGGCAGTGGCCATCGTGGACCCCCGCCGGGCCGACGACCACAGCCCCTTCAAGGGCCTGTGCGGCGCGGGCGTGGCCTTCAAGCTCTGCGCCGCGCTGGATGGCTGCCCGCCGGAAGAGATGCTGGAATACTGCGGCGACCTCGCCGCTGTTGGCACCGTGGCCGACGTCATGCCCCTGACAGGGGAGAACCGCACCATCGTCAAAGCAGGTCTGCGCCAGCTGCAAAATACGGACAGACCCGGCTTCTGCGCCCTTTTGGAAGAAGTGGGCCTTGCAGGCAAGCCGGTGACGGCAGAGAACATCAGCTACGCCATCGCGCCCCGCCTTAATGCGGCGGGCCGGATGGACAGCGCCGTGACCGCTTTGCAGCTGGTGCTCTGTGAAGACGAAGACCGGGCGGTCGAACTGGCGCATAAGCTGAGCGACATCAACATCCAGCGGCAGGAGACGGAGATGGAGATCGTCAAAGCCGCGCAGGAGCTGCTGGACGCTGAGCCGGAACGCCTCGAAGATCGGGTCATCCTGCTCTGGGGCAGAGACTGGCACCCCGGCGTCATCGGCATCGTGGCCTCCCGCCTTGTGGAAAAGACCGGACGCCCGGTCATCGTGGTGTCAGTAGATGAGCACGGCGAGGGCAAGGGCAGCGGCCGCAGCGTGCAGGGCTTCAACCTGCACGAGTGCATCGCCTCCTGCGCCGACATCCTGCTCCGCTTCGGCGGCCACGCCATGGCGGCGGGC
>ENA-OPWC01000827-OPWC01000827.1-human-gut-metagenome-genome-assembly--contig:-NODE-827-length-23788-cov-12.796317_pt1 | contig 23788 bp, 18 predicted proteins | sample MGYA00241504_ERZ502000 | MGnify/ENA primary metagenome ERZ502000 (study PRJEB25962, sample SAMEA2042005) | human gut metagenome | biome: human gut; feature: human-associated habitat; material: faeces...
GATATTATGATGCCGAAGCTGGATGGAATCCATGCGACGCTCAAAATCCGGGAATACAGCAGCATTCCGATCATTATCCTGTCGGCAAAATCCGAGGACGCGGACAAGATTCTTGGGCTGAACATCGGCGCGGATGACTATGTGACAAAACCGTTTAATCCGCTTGAGCTCGTTGCGCGGGTGAAGTCGCAGCTGCGCCGCTACACGAAGCTGGGAAATTTAAACACGGACAATAATGCAGTGTTCCGCGCTGGCGGACTCGTGATCAACGACGAGACCAAAGAGGTTACGGTGGACGGGGAGTCAGTCAAGCTGACACCGATTGAATACAATATTCTGTTGCTTCTGGTGCGCAATCAGGGGCGTGTTTTTTCGATTAATCAGATCTATGAAAGCATCTGGGAAGAAGAGGCAATCGGTGCGGACAATACAGTGGCTGTCCATATCCGGCACATCCGGGAAAAGATTGAGATTAACCCGAAGGAGCCCCGTTATCTGAAGGTTGTCTGGGGTGTCGGATACAAGATCGAGAAGCAGCCGTGACGAAAAAAGCCGGAAAGGAGTACGGGCTCATGAAAAAGAAATGGGTCATTGGAAAGAAGGACAGAAGAGTGCTGCTCATTTTTCAGAAAGTGCTGGCAGCGGCTTTTGCGGCAATTTTTGTCGGGCTTGCCTGCAATAGTTCGGTCAGCGTGGAGAGAAACGGCAGGCTGTATGATCAGCAGATCAATCTGCTTGAAAACAGTAATTCGTTTGAAAATTCCGATCTGTTCACGGACATTCTGTCCGAAGAAATCCGGGGAGTGACGCGGCTTTCTGTCATCCGAAGCCAGTTAGAAACGGACGGAACTTATAACGGACAAAAGCAGATCGATATCGCGGAATTTGCCCACAGGCAGGAAGATGTCCGTGACACGACGGCAACGGCGTCTTTTTATCTGGATGATCTGGTCAAATGGGGAAATTATGGCTTCGTGACGGAAAAGGTTTTTGCGACGAAGGCACAGCTGGACGCTTATTTCAAAGGGGATTCCAGCGTTTTTTCCGGTCAGGAGGGGCTGAGCGGGAACGACTGGAACGGGGAAACGGCAACCCTGAATGTGTTGCAGAAGCTGGATCAGAAACGGCAGAAGCAGTCGCTTTCGATGCAGATGATTCAGGAGCTTCCGTCCAGCCGGGAAGAATATCAGAAAAAGTGCGAGGAGCTGGGACTGAATTATTCGGATGCAGATGGGATGGAGCTGGATCTTTTGGTGCCCCGGTATCTGTCTGCGGAGGGAAAGGACCTGGCACAATATGCGTCCGACACAGACGAATACATTCAGCTGCGGGACGATTTAAAGACGACGTCGAAGGAACTTTTTTATAATTTTTCCGAATATTCGGCGTACAAAGACAGTTACGGTCTGGACGCGTCAAATATCCGATATTGTTACCGGATGGATCAGGATGGCGAAGTCCATTATTATACGAATCTGAAGGACGATTTTTCAGATAAAAAATTAGACGAAATCACGAGACAATTTGAAGAATATGGCAGATATCTGTGCTATAACGCAGATCGGGCGGAGCTTTTGACGAATACGGAGATTGCTGCGGAGGAGCTTAGACAGGAGCTGTCCTCCTATCAGTATGCCTTTGGCGATAATACGCGGGTATGGCTGGCAGTTGATACGACGTATCCGGCACAGGACGGCTTTGCAACCGCGCGTGCGGCGTACCACAGAGTCGTTCCTTATTATGGTTATCTGGCTGCAGTCGGCATGTTATTTCTGGTGGTTTCTGTCTGGCTGCTGCTTCGGGTAACTCGGTATGAAGGGCGTGTCCGCAAAGAGGGCGGCGGTTATCAGATTGAATTAAGGATTCGGGACACGGTGCTGACGGAGCCGTTTGTGGCGGCAGGAATTTTGATGATAGGTATGATCCTTGGCGTCAGCTGGCTTTTGTATCTGCTTGCGCAGACAACGTTGACGGATGTGACGCATGCGGTGTGGTTCCCGTTTGCAGTGGGCGTTGTTGCCTTTTTGCTGGACGATGTGTTTTTATTTTTCTATTTGAGTCTTGTCAGACGGGTGAGGGCGCATACGCTGTGGAGCAATTCCATGCTGCGGCTGATTTTCAGTCGGATTGGAAACGGTGTGCTGCACCTTTATGACAACGGACACATTCTTACCAGGACTCTGCTTCCGTTTTTGCTGTTGCTTGCGGGCAACCTGATTCTGGGCGGCTGCGGTGTTGTAGGAATTTTGATTGCGGCTGTAATCGATATCATTGCGATTCTGGTGCTGTACAGTTCGAAAAAGGATCTGCAGCAGATTGTGGACACTGCGGTTCGATTGGGGCGCGGCGATCTGGATCTGAAGGTCGATTTTTCCGACATGCACGGAGAAAACCGGGAGCTGGCAGAAGCGGTAAACGGCATCGGAGACGGCATCAAGACGGCGGTTGAAAAGAGCATGAAGGACGAACGGTTAAAAGCCGATCTGATTACGAATGTTTCTCATGATATCAAAACGCCGCTGACGTCGATTATCAACTTTGTGAACCTGTTAAAGCGCGAGCAGATCGACAATGAGCGCGCGAAAGGCTATATTCAGGTGTTGGATGCGAAGTCCCAGCGCTTGAAGCAGCTGACGGACGATCTGGTGGAAGCGTCCAAGATCACGTCCGGCAATATTTCTTTGCAGATGGAGCGACTGGATTTCAAGGAACTCGTCAAGCAGACCTGCGGGGAGTTCGATGACAAATTAAAGGAAAAATGCCTGGAAATGATCGTCAGTTTGCCGCCGGAGCCGGTTTATATCGAAGCCGATCCGAGAAGAATCTGGCGCGTGGTGGAGAATTTGTTTTCCAATGTTTGCAAGTATGCGCTGGAAGGCACGCGGGTCTATCTGGAAATCCGCAGAGTCAGACAGGATGATAGCGAAATCGCGGTATTTACAATGAAAAATATTTCCGCGCAGGCGTTGAACATCCGTGCCGAGGAGCTGACGGAACGGTTTATCCGCGGCGATATTTCCAGAAGTACGGAGGGCAGCGGACTGGGACTGTCGATTGCACAGAACCTGACGACGCTGCAGAAGGGAACGTTTGAAATCTATCTGGACGGCGACCTGTTCAAGGTACAGATCGGATTTTCCTGTTTGGACGTACCGCAGCCGGAGATAGAAATACAGATGAGGTAAGCCTTACAGGATGAATACAGAAAACGTATGGAAGTCCGGTTTGCAGGCGGCGAAGCTTTTGAGCGGCAGCCGCCTGCAGATCGTATTTTTATTAAAAAAAGAGCCGATGTCCGAAAAACAGTTAGCGGGATATATGGACGAAGACGAGCAGGGCGTGGGGACAGAGCTTTGCGTGCTGCAGGCTGTCGGGCTGGTGTCCGCAGAAAAAGAGGGCACGGCGGCAATCGTTGTGTCCGCAGACGGAAAGCCGGGAGGAATGGAAGACTTGTCGGATACCGATGTATTCGGGATGCTTCAGGAGAGAGCCCATCGGACAGACGATGTTCGTTTCCATTTGACAGAGCTTGGCGAGGAGTTGCTGCCGCTGTGCAGGGAACTGGAACGTTTTGGACGTTTGTATGAGGCTGCGAAAGACCTGGTCCCGGAGCTTATGGGTGGAAACGATATCCCCTGGGCAGAATCTGACGGGACTGCAGCAGGCAGCACAGATGCAGGTTCCCCACAAAATACGGAAGACGATTTTAACAATCTGCCTGCGAAAAAAGTTTCTGCAAAGGACAGGCACGGTTTTTATCAGGCGGACAATGCGTTTGTTTTTTTCAATCCGCACTGTGAATTTGAGGACTGGTATTTTTATGGCGAAACCGCAGGGGAGATGACAGAGCTGTACCTGATTACGGATCCGGAATATCAGCTGTTTATGGCGGCATTGAAAAACACCGGTTCTGCGCCAAAAGATCAGGCGATGTTAAAGCTTCACTTTTCACAAAAAACAGCTGATTTAAACTGGGAAGAGGAGATTGCCTATCAGTTGGCGGAGGACACGCTGATCGGGATTGCAGTTCCGATGGAGTGAAGGGGAAGAGACGGCAGTTCATGCTCTGGAAGTAGAGAAGGGTTTATGCAGAGTTGACGTGCTATGTCAAATTGTCCAGAAGAATGTTAAGAGAACTGGAAAGATGCTGAATTTTGATTGAATTTATTGTGCAAAGTATCAATTATGCTTCCTCGAAAAATGCATTATAATGTCAAAAGAGAATATGAGAGGAGGGAACGAAAATGGCACCGCATATATTGGCAGTTCTGATTTTCGTAGTGATGTTTGTCCTGATTGTCATGGACAAAATCGAGCGGCAGTATGTGTCCCTTGGCTGTGGATTTTTGATGATCGTACTGGTGTTTGGACTGGGCATGCACAGTAAGGATGCGATTGTGGAAACGCTGAATGTGAAAAGCATCTTTCAGGCAAGCTTCTGGTACACGGCAGCGGAAGGAGAGGCATCTTCATCCGGAATTAACTGGTCTACCATCATTTTCATTTTAGGTATGATGATCATGGTAGAGGGAATGGGAAAGGCAGGATTTTTCCGCTGGCTCTGTCTGGAGATCGCAAAGCTGGTAAAATATCGCACGATTCCGGTATTTATCACGTTTATGCTGATGTCTTTTGTACTGGCGATGTTCATCGACAGTATTACGGTCATCCTGTTTTTGGCGGCAGTTACGCTGGAGCTGGCGCAGACGCTCAAGTGTAATCCGGTTCCGATTATTCTGTCGGAAATTTTCTGTGCGAACCTTGGCGGTTCGGCAACGATGTGTGGAGACCCGCCCAACATTATCATCGGCACATCCCTGGGATATACCTTCGGTGAATTTATTTCCAACACCGGCTTTATCGCTCTGATATCGCTTATTGTCATCGTGATTTATTTTTACTTATGCTTCCATAAGGAACTGGCCGGACAGGGTGCAGCGGTTCAGATCACTTCTTATCCCGATCCGAAGGAAGCGATTACAGATAAAGGTGAGTTTGCAAAGAGCTGTGTCATTTTCCTGCTGGCAGTTGTCCTTTTGGTAACCCATGCGCAGACGGGGCTGACCGTTGCGTTTATCGGTACGTTTATTGCGATTTTGACACTTGTGACACAGTATAAGGATGCAAAAGAGCTGCTTGCCAAAGTAGACTATAAGACGCTTTTATTCTTTATCGGTCTGTTTGTTGTAGTCGGCGGATTGGAGCAGACGGGCGTACTGGAAGAAATCGCCGGTCTGATCAGTAAATTGAGCGGCTCCAACGGCATGCTGATGTGCGCGATTATTCTCTGGATATCCGCAATTGCAAGTGCATTTGTTGACAATATTCCGTTTGCAGCGACGATGATTCCGGTCATCCAGACGCTGTCGGCGCTGCAGGGCATAGATTTGAGTACGCTGGCGTGGACACTTTCCATGGGAACCGATATCGGCGGCAGCGCAACACCGATTGGCGCATCTGCAAACGTTGTTGGAATTTCCGTCGCGACCAAGCAAGGCTATCCGGTTGGATGGGGATATTACTGTAAATATGCGGCACCTGCGACGATCATTGTCATTTCGATTTCGATGGTTTGCATTTTCCTGAGATATTTCTAAAAGCAGAATCCTGTTTTGCCGGAGGGAGTTTTTTGCCTGCGGCAAAACTGAATTCTCCGAAACGAAAAATATAAGGGGTAACGGAGGGGTATGTGTATGAAGAAACAGCTGATTATTTCTGTAGGACGGGAATTTGGAAGCGGCGGTCATGTGATTGCGGAGACTCTGGCAAAAAGGTTTGATCTGCCTTTGTACGACAGCAATATTCTGGAATCTATTGCGCAGGAGAGAAACGTAGACGCCAAAACGCTGCACCGTTATGATGAAGTGCCCAGAAACATCCTGTTTTCCAGAAGGGTAAGGGAGTATTCGACCTCTGCAGAAGAAAATATCGCGCAGATGCAGTTCGAGTATCTGAAGAAAAAAGCAGATGAAGGAGAATCCTTTGTCGTTGTAGGACGCTGTTCGGAGACAAAACTTGCAGGAACCCCGGGATTGATCACGATTTTCGTGCTGGGCGATATTCCGGTCAAGACTGCACGTATTATGAAGCTTCACAACCTGACGGAGAAAGAAGCGAAGAATATGATCGAAAAGCAGGATCGCCAGCGTAAGATGTACCACAACTATTACGTAAAGGGAAAATGGGGAGATTCCCGTAATTATGATCTGAGCATCAACAGCAGCCGGATGGGGATTGAAAAGACGGCTGATTTCCTGGAAAGTTATATTAGAGAGCGGATCGCAGAATCCGTTCAAGAAGCCTGAGACGATCTGAAAAACGTCCGGTAGAATGCAGATGGGAAAAATTCCAAGGCATTTTGCCGGACGTTTTTATTCATGACAATAGAATGTTCGCGGAGCGTGCATTCTATTGTTTACGCGTGCAACGAGCCAAAGTCCGTGCTTGCACGAGACCTTGGCGACTGCCGCGATAACTTGAGAAACTCGCGGAGCGTGTTTCTCATAGTTCATGACAATAGAAGATCCGCGAAACGTGCATTCTATTGTTTTGTTTTTTTTCGAGTCTTTTGCTTTGCTGCATCCTTTAGGGTAACAGCGTTTCCACGGACGGAAATATTGTCCATGCTGCGTAAGAAGCTGGACAGGCGGCTGTAGCCGTAATCCTTTAGGTCAAAGTCCGGATGCTTCTTTTTCAGGCAGTCGTAGATGACAGAGAGATTATCCACACTGCCGCCGCTTTTCTCAATGAGATCCGTTACTTCCTTCTGCATTTCGGAAACATTGTTTATTTCGCGGACTTTCACATAATAAGAGGAATTTTCTTTCACCAGCTCGAGCTTGGCACATTTGTCCTGAATAAATGTTAAGAGCTTGGTATATCCGTAGTTGCGGACATCGAAATCGGTGAATTTGCTGTTTAAACGGCTGCCGATTTCTCCCATATAGGTGAGTTTCCCCTTGTTTTCATTATCGTTGATGACAGAAATGATGGCTTCTTCGATATCGGCGATCGGGGTGACTGCATTCGCTTTGACGCTGCGGTCGGAGGAAAAGTCTTCATGCAGTTCGGCGGTCTGACTTTCGGAAAGGGTAACACTTGCTTCAAAAATCAGATTCAGATGGATGAATTTGTTGCACGCTTTTGTGAGGGCGGCAGGGGTTTTGGATTCTCCCATACCAATCACGTACATATTGGCTTCCCGCAGGCGCATGGCGAGCCGGGTAAAATCGCTGTCGCTGGTGACGAGACAGAAACCGTCTACATTGCCGGAATAGAGGATGTCCATCGCGTCGATGACCATCGTCATGTCGGAAGAATTTTTGCCCGAGGTATAGTTAAACTGCTGAATCGGTGTGATGGAATTCTCCAGAAGAATATTTTCACTCCAGCCGTTATTTTTTGTCCAGTTACCGTAGATGCGGCGATAAGTGGCAAAGCCGTAGGTTTCGATTTCATTAAAAATGATAGATGCATATCTGGAACTGACGTTTTCTGAATCGATCAGTACTGCGATCTGCATTTTGGATTCATTCTGGTCCATGTATGACACTCCCGTTTTTCTTTCAGTATAACTCGTCCGGAGGTGTTTTGCAAAGGAGTTTTCTGTATCCTTTTTAAAACGATAGATTTTGCTGTTTTCCTGCAAATTTTCGATTTTGAAATGCAAGTTATCCCTTTTCAGATAAGAGCAAATCAGATATAATAAGCATAAGCTGTAAAACGGAAAAGGAATACAAAAGAGCAGCGAAAGGGAGATTTTGATATGGAGACATCACTTTTTCAGATCAGGCAGAGAGAGAGTTTTGGGTTTTCCGCAGAGAATCCAACAGGAACCAGAGAAGGCGGCACGCATGCAAAGGACTGCGAAAAATTGCGTCCCTGTATCGACATTGAGCCGGGAGAAACGGTTGTTTTATGCGATACCGACGGACCGGGTATGATTACGCATATCTGGTTTACCGGCTATGTGGGACATTCCTTTGTGATGAGAATCTATTGGGATAATGAGGAGTTCCCTTCGGTAGAAGCACCGATTTCCGCATTTTTCGGATGTGCTTATGATGAGAATTTCAAGGACAGGGATGGAAAGTATGTTGTATTGAACGCTGCGACGATGCTGACTGCACCGGGACGCGGCTATAACAGCTACTGGGAGATGCCTTTTTACAAGCATTGTAAAATTACAATGGAAAACAGAGGAGAGCAGAAGCAGACGCTGTTTTATATGATTTCCGGCTGGCACGGGGAAATTCCGGAGGACAGCGGATATTTCCATGCAGTTTACAGACAGGAGCATCCGGTGCAGAAAGGACGTTCCTATACTGTGCTGGACAACATTGAGGGTCCCGGAATGTTTGCCGGTGTATGTTTTTCCTCCGGCATGAATGGCAACAACACCTGCTGGGTAGAAGGCGAGATCAAGATGTATATTGATGGTGCGAAATACCCTTCCATGAATTATACCGGTACGGAGGATTATTTCTGCGGATCTTACGGGTTCGGAAATGATATTATTTTGAACAAATATCAGACCTTCTCCGGATTGTATACCGGATTATATGCGATCCTTGGCGATAACGAAGAGTTTTACAACCAGCAGCAGCGTTTTTTACTTTACCGCTTCCATGTAAAAGATCCGGTTTATTTTTCGAAGAGTTTTAAGATGACAATGGACAACCTTGGCTGGACAGGACCGAGATACGATGATTATACCTCTGTGGCGTTCTGGTATCAGCAAAAGCCCGGAAAACTGCCGTTTGAGCTTCCTGCAGATGCAGAGATGGTGATGAAGTAAACTCTGACTGATTTTGGAACGTAGTGGACAGCAAACAATAGAATGCACGCTCTGCGAGCATTCTATTGTCATGAACAAAAAAAGAGCGAACCATTCTGCACCTTGCAGTGGTTCGCTCTTTTCTTGTACACTTTTATAAATAAGATTCCCGCTTGTTGTATTTTTCCAGAATTGTACGGATCTTCTCGGTAGGAGTCAGGACGTTGGACATGGAAACATCGTGGTTCATGAAGTCGATGATTGATGCCAGGAACTTGCTCATGTCCGCTTCGATGTAGTAAGGGCGGGAGAGCAGCTCGGGAATCTGGTAGGTGAGGTTGGTGGTGATTACCTTGTCGAACCATCCCTTTTCATAGGCTTCATCGAATGCAGCCATGCCGTCTGTGAACAGACCGAAGGTCGTACAGATGAAGACACGTCTTGCATTCATTTCCTTTAACTGACGGGCGGTATCAAGCATACTTCCGCCGGAGGAAATCATATCATCGACGATCACAATATCCTTGCCGTCAATATTATCTCCTAAGAATTCATGTGCAACGATGGGATTTTTGCCATTTACGATCACGGAGTAATCGCGGCGCTTATAGAACATACCGATGTTGACGCCGAGCACATTTGCAAAATAAGTGGTACGGTCGAGTGCACCTTCATCCGGGCTGATAACCATCATATGATCCTTATCGATGATGAGATCCGGCACGTTATCGAGCAGGGCACGCATGAACTGATACGGAGGGGTAAAGTTATCGAAGCCGCACAGAGGGGTTGCGTTCTGTACTCTGGGGTCGTGCGCATCGAAGGTGATAAAGTTGGTAACGCCCATTTCGGCGAGCTCTGTCAGTGCATAGGCACAGTCCAAAGATTCACGGCCGCTTCTTTTGTGCTGACGGCCTTCATACAGGAAGGGCATAATGACATTGATTCTCTTTGCCTTACCTTCTACGGCGGCAATCATTCTTTTTAAGTCCTGATAATGGTCATCGGGAGACATATGGTTGGTATAGCCGTTTAAAGAATAGGTCAGGCTATGGTTGCAGACATCGACCAGAAGATAGAGGTCGGTACCGCGGACGGATTCGTGTAGTTCACCCTTGCCTTCCCCACTGCCGAAACGTGGGCAGCTGGCGTCAACCAGATAGTTGTTTTCAATATAGCCGCGGAATGCAGGATCGTCATGTACGGTCTTGCGCATATTTCTGCGGAATGTTACGAGATAATCATTGACATTTCTGCCGAGCTTCTCTGCGGAGTTTAACGCAATGATTTTCAGAGGGCCAACGGGAAGTGCATTTTCCAGTTCGCGTAAATTAGGCATTTGATTTTCCTCCATTATATCCTGATGGAATTCATCAGACAGTACATTTACCTTTCATTTATATCATCCGCCTGTTGGCGCGTCAAGAAATTTCTCGTGACAGAGCGGGATTTTTCTAGTAAAATAGGAAGGTACAGGAATTAGATTCAAAAAAAGAAGAATTTCCGATCAGAAAGCATGCAGGAGTAGGATAGTTCATGAAGAAGCAAAAAGGGCATTTGATTAAAACTGTAAAACCGGACAGCATCGCAGAGGAGATGGGGATAGAACCCGGAGATCGCCTGCTGGAGATCAACGGTGAAACGGTAGAAGATATTTTTGATTATCAATATATGATCGAGGAAGAGTATGTGGAGGTGCTGATCGCCAAGCCGTCCGGGGAAGAATGGCTGTTGGAGATCGATAAGGATTATGCGGAGGATCTGGGGGTCGAGTTTGAAAACGGACTGATGGACGATTACCGTTCCTGCAGCAACAAATGTATTTTCTGTTTCATCGACCAGATGCCGAAGGGAATGCGGGAAACACTGTATTTTAAAGACGACGATTCGCGTCTTTCCTTTTTGCAGGGCAACTATGTGACGCTGACAAACATGTCTGACAAGGATGTGGAACGTGTGATCAAATATCATATGTCTCCGATCAATATTTCCTTTCAGACCACAAATCCGGAGCTGCGCTGCATGATGCTGCACAACCGTTTTGCAGGCGACGCGCTCAAAAAGGTCGATCGCTTTTACGAGGCGGGCATCGAGATGAACGGCCAGATCGTTTTATGTAAGGGAGTCAACGACGGTGCAGAGCTGGAACGCAGCATTTCCGACATGTCGAAATATTTGCCGCATCTGCGCAGCGTGTCGGTTGTGCCGGTTGGACTGTCGAAATACCGGGATGGGCTGTATCCTCTGGAGCCCTTTACAAAAGAAGAGGCGCAGCAGGTGCTTGCGACGATCCACAAATGGCAGGAAAAGCTTTTTCCCGAGTACGGTCTGCATTTTATCCATGCCAGCGACGAATGGTATATCCTGGCGGAAGAGGAGATTCCGGACGAGGATAACTACGACGGGTATCTGCAGCTGGAAAATGGTGTCGGCATGATACGGCTTTTGCTGGAGGAATTTGAAGATTCCCTGCGGCAGCTTCGAAAAAGCGGCGCGATGGAGCGCTGGAATCACAGAAAGCGGGAAATTTCTACAGTAACCGGCAGAATTGTCGCACCCTATATCGAACGGATGGCGAGACGGATGGAGAAAGAATTTCCGGGGCTCTGTGTCCATGTGCATCCGATCCGCAACGACTTTTTTGGGGAACGGATTACGGTAACAGGGCTTTTAACCGGACAGGATATCATGGCGCAGTTAAAGGGCGAGCATCTGGGCGAAGAGCTGCTGTTGCCGATCAACGTCCTTCGAAGCGGCGAAAGGGTGCTGTTGGACGACTATACGGTTGAGGATATTTCCAGCGCTTTACAAGTACCCGTGAATATTGTAAAATCAAGCGGATATGATTTTACGGAAAGTTTGCTGGGCGAATTTTAACCCCAGTCCGGAAATTGCAGCTGCGCAGACCGGAGGAATCAGCGTGTTGCCAGAGGACAGGCGGGAGAAATGTTGTCTGTTATAAGGAAAGGAGCATATATGGCAAGAAAAAGAAAGCCGATCGTTGCAGTAGTTGGCAGACCCAATGTCGGAAAATCGACACTGTTCAACGCACTGGCGGGAGAGATGATCTCCATCGTAAAGGATACACCGGGCATTACAAGAGACCGTATTTATGCGGACATTGCGTGGTTGGATAAAAATTTTACCCTGATTGATACCGGCGGTATCGAGCCGGATTCCGGGGACATCATTTTGTCCCAGATGCGGGAGCAGGCACAGATCGCCATCGACACGGCGGACGTGATTCTGTTTATGGTAGATGTCAAGCAGGGATTGGTGGATGCAGATTCCAAGGTAGCGGATATGCTGCGCCGTTCCCACAAGCCGGTGGTTTTGGTAGTCAACAAAGTAGACAGCTTCCAGAAATACATGGCGGATGTCTATGAGTTTTATAATTTGGGAATCGGTGATCCGTGGCCGATCTCTGCGGCAAACCGGATGGGGATCGGCGATATGCTGGACGAAGTTGTACGTCATTTCCCTGAAGATGCAGAGATGGAAGAGGAGGATGATCGTCCGAAAATTGCGATTGTCGGAAAACCGAATGTCGGCAAATCGTCCATTATTAACCGCCTGATCGGTGAAAACCGGGTGATCGTTTCCAATATTGCAGGTACAACGCGGGATGCGGTGGATACCGAGGTAGTGCATAACGGAAAAGAGTACATCTTCATTGATACGGCAGGTCTTCGACGCAAAAATAAAATTAAAGAAGAGCTGGAGCGTTATATGATCGTCCGCACCGTCAGCGCGGTAGAGCGCGCCGATGTCGTCGTGCTTGTCATCGATGCGGAAGAGGGCGTGACCGAGCAGGATGCCAAGATTGCAGGAATTGCTCATGAGCGGGGCAAGGGCATGATCATTGCGGTCAACAAGTGGGACGCCATTGAGAAAAATGATAAGACGATTTATCGTTTCCAGGAAAAGATCCGAAACACCCTTTCCTTTATGCCGTATGCAGAGATTATTTTCATTTCTGCACTGACCGGGCAGCGTCTGCCCAAGCTGTTTGAGACGATCGATGCAGTCATTGAGAACCATGCGCTGAGGGTTGCAACGGGCGTATTGAATGAAATTATGGCGGAAGCGGTTGCATTGCAGCAGCCTCCGACGGACAAGGGAAAGCGCCTGCGGCTGTATTACATTACGCAGGTATCGGTAAAGCCTCCGACATTTGTTATTTTCGTCAACGATAAAGAGCTGATGCACTTCTCGTATACGAGATATATAGAAAATAAAATCCGCGAGGCGTTTGGGTTCCGCGGAACACCTCTGAAATTTATTATCAGAGAGAGGAAGGAGAATAACGAATGATGGAACGTCTGGTCTGTGTAGCCATCGGCTATCTGTTCGGTCTGTTTCAGACTGCCTATATTTATGGAAAGCTGCATGGAATCGATATCCGCAATTACGGAAGCGGCAATGCGGGAACGACAAATACGCTGCGCGTGCTCGGTACAAAGGCAGGACTGATCGTACTGGCAGGAGATATTTTAAAATGTATCCTGGCAATCGCAGCAGTGCGCTTGTTGTTTGCTGGCGGTGTACATGAAGATATGTATTATCTGCTTGCGATGTATGCGGCACTCGGTGCGATTCTGGGACACGACTATCCGTTTTATTTAGGCTTTAAGGGCGGCAAGGGCATTGCTGCGACAGCAGGCCTGATCCTGGCGATCCATCCGGCATTTATCCCAATGGGTGTGATCCTGTTTTTCGGTACCTTCCTGCTGACGCATTATGTTTCCCTCGGTTCCCTGTTGGTTTATGCAGGATTCCTGATCGAAATGGTGATTATGGGACAGATGGATCTGTTTTCCATGCCGGTCGGACACCGGACTGAGATGTATGTGATCGCGGCGTTTCTGACGGCAATGGCGTATTGGAAGCACCGGGAGAATATCAAACGTCTGCTTTCCGGTACAGAACGCAAGACCTATCTTTTTAAGAAAAATAAAGAAGCGCTGAACTAAGAAACAAAGCAGATATAAATTAGAGTAGGATGGTAAAAACTATGGCAAAAATCGGTATGATCGGTGCAGGCAGCTGGGGCACTGCGTTGACCTGGCTTTTGACAAATAACGGACATCAGGTAACGGTCTGGAGCGCACTTGCAGATGAGATTACGATGCTGCAGGAAAAGCATGAACAGACCTCCAAGCTGCCGGGAGTCATTCTGGATGACAGTGTGGTATTCACGACAGATTTAAAGGCTGCTGTGGAGGGTATGGATCTGCTCGTTTTGGCAGTTCCGTCCCTGTTTACCAGAAACACGGCGCATCAGTTAAAGGATGTTGTTGCGGATGGACAGATCATCGTAAACGTTGCAAAGGGCGTGGAAGAAAACACGCTGATGACGCTTTCTCAGATCATTGAAGAAGAGGTTCCGCAGGCGGAGGTGGCAGTACTTTCCGGTCCGTCCCATGCAGAAGAGGTGGGCAAGGGAATCCCTACGACGATCGTTGTCGGTTCTAAGAAAAAAGAAATTGCGGAAAAAATCCAGAGCATTTTTATGAACCCGGTATTCCGCGTGTATACAAGCCCGGATGTGCTTGGTATCGAGCTGGGTGCAGCGCTCAAAAATGTCGTTGCGCTGGCAGCGGGCGTTGCAGACGGCTTAGGATACGGCGATAACACCAAGGCTGCACTGATTACGCGAGGTATCACGGAAATTGCGCGCCTGGGCACTGCGATGGGCGGACGCCGTGAGACGTTCTTTGGACTGAGCGGAATCGGCGACCTGATTGTAACCTGTGCCAGCATGCATTCGAGAAACCGGCGCGCAGGCATCCTGATCGGAAAAGGATACACGATGGAAGAGGCCATGAACGAAGTCAAGATGGTCGTTGAGGGCGTGTATTCTGCAAAGGCAGCCCTGGGTCTGGCACACAAGTACGAAACATCGATGCCGATCATCGAGCAGGTCAATCTGGTGCTGTTCGGCGGAAAGCCCGCAAAGGAAGCAGTGGCAGATTTGATGCTGCGGGATAAAAAAGTAGAAATCTCCGATACAGAGTGGGAATGAAGCAAAAAAAGAGAGCCGAGAAGCTCTCTTTTTTTGCGCTACTTCTGAATTCCCGTTAGGGAATTTAGAAGGTTCTATTTAAAAGAGAGCCGGGAGGCTCTCTTTTTTTGCGCTACTTCTGAATTCCCGTTAGGGAATTTAGAAGGTTCTATTTAAAAGAGAGCCGGGAGGCTCTCTTTTTTTGCGCTACTTTCGAATTTCCGCAGGAAATTTGAAAGGTTCGTTCTTACCGGATCGCTTCCACGATCATGCGGGTTGTCTTAGGCTTGTTCATGGAATAAATATGGATGCCGTCTACGCCGTGCTGTTTTAAATCAAGAATCTGGCGGATTGCATAATCGATACCGGCTTTTCTCATATCTTCCGGGTTTTCTCCGTAAGTCGCAATGATGTCGGCCAGCTCTTTCGGAACGGAAGAGCCGGAGAGGGTTACCGTCGTGCCGAGCTGCTTTGCGGAAGTGATCGGCATGATGCCTGCACAGACCGGAAGCGTAATGCCTGCATGGTTTTTCTTTTCCAGGAAACGGTAGAAGCTGTCATTTTCAAAGAACAGCTGAGTGATGAAAAACGCTGCGCCTGCTTCCTGCTTTTCTTTCAGGTAAGCAATATCGTTGTCAAGGCTTTCTGCTTCAAAATGCTTTTCAGGATAGCATGCGCCTGCGATTTCCAGATCCGTGTGCTCCTTTAAGAAGCGGGTCAGGTCGGAAGCATGGGCAAAGGCACGGTTTTCAAACTGTGCATCATCCATCCAGGTCGGGCGGTCACCGCGAAGTGCCAGTACATGGGAAAGACCCGCCTGCTTCATGTCATCGGTAACGGCGAGAATGTCCTCTTTGGAGGAGCCAACGCAGGTCATATGGGCAACTGCCGGGATGTGAAGACTGTTCTGGATGAAGGAAGCCAGCTCCACCGTGCGTTTGGAACGGCTGCCGCCTGCACCGTAGGTTACGCTGATAAAATCCGGCTGTAGCTCGGAAAGCTGATGCAGGACGTTCTGCGCATTTGTAAATTCGTCGTCCTTCTTGGGAGGAAATACCTCAAAAGAAAGGGTCTGTTTCTGGGAAAATAAATCTTTAATCATAGGTAAGAAATCCTTTTCTGTAGTGTGCATCAAACAAACCCGGGTTCAGGAACTGCTTGATTTTGAATCTTAAATATCGTACCATGAACTTAGCTGTAATTCAAGCTTGGCATGAGTAAAAAGAAATGGAGGATAGTGAGAAAAATAAGCGTGATCGCTTATTTTCTCACAGCTATTTGTGCCGCAGGCGTCACAAAGTAGCTAGGATCGCAGAGCAGAACTGGAAATTCTGCTCGCGATTCCTTCGGCGCAAAGCGCCTGCGGAATGGAGGATCGTATGAAACTGGAAACACTGATGAGTATCAAAGAACGCAGAAGCGTGCGTTCTTATCGGAAAGAACAAATTTCGAAGGAAGAGCTGGATGCAGTTCTGGAGGCTGGAACTTATGCGGCGTCCGGGATGGGACGTCAGCCCGCGAAGATGGTTGTGGTTCAGGAGCCTGAATTGATTGCGAAGCTTTCCAAAATGAACGGGGCGGTTATGGGAGCAGATTCTGATCCATTTTATGGAGCGCCTACTGTAGTGATCGTTTTTGCAGATACCAATGCCGGAACATGGCTGCAGGACGGTTCGCTCGTGATGGGCAATCTGATGCTTGCCGCTTATGCAGTCGGGCTTGGCTCCTGCTGGATCAACCGCGCAAAGGAGATGTTTGAAAACGCAGAAGGCAAAGCACTGATGAAAGAATGGGGAATTGCAGATACCTATGCAGGCGTTGCCTGCTGTATCTTAGGCTATGCGGACGGTCCGCTGCCGGAGGCAAAGCCGAGAAAGAACGATTACATCGTAAGAGTGTAAGGAGAGAACAGCCCCGGTTCTTATCTGGAACGATAGGAACTGGGGCTGATTTTGTAATAATTGCGGGAGCAGGTGCCGCAGTTGATACGGCTCCTGTTTTGAGAGAGGGGAAAGTCTGTGGTATCGGACGGATGGAAATCTTTTTAGAAAAAGACAGTACACAAAGGTCAAACAGCCTGTATAATAGAGCAGAAGTGAATGAAACATAAAATTACAGAGGGAGAAACGGAATGGTAAAATTTTTACAGGAGGCGGCCCATGTTGTGCCGTCGAAGCGCCAGCTGGACTGGTATGAGCTGGGAAGCTATGCGTTTATTCATTTTGGGGTAAATACCTTTACGAACCGGGAATGGGGAGAGGGAACCGAGCCGGAATCTGTTTTTAATCCTGAAAATCTGGACTGCGATCAGTGGGTGGAAGCGATCAAGGCAGCAGGCATGAAGGGAATGGTGCTGACTGCAAAGCATCACGACGGTTTCTGTCTTTGGCCTTCCAAATATACGGAGCATTCTGTGAAAAACAGCCCGTGCAAAAAAGACGTTGTCCGGGAAGCTGCCGAAGCATGTAAAAGGGGCGGCATCAAGTTCGGATTTTATCTGTCTCCGTGGGATCGGAACGCTTCCTGCTACGGGACACCGGAATATAACGACTATTTCTGCAACCAGCTGGCGGAGCTTCTGACAGAGTACGGCGACATCTTTTATGTCTGGTTTGACAACGCCTGCGGAGAAGGTCTAAACGGCAGAAAACAGGTATACGATTTTCCTCGTTATATTGAGCTGATCCGGAAATATCAGCCCAATGCGGTTATTTTTAACGATTTCGGACCGGATATCCGGTGGTGTGGCAACGAAGCCGGTAAACCGAGACATTCCGAATGGGCGGTCATCCCGTCCGAACTGTGTCATTTGGGCAGGGTGCAGACGGGTCCCGGACCGATGGCGGAGGAAGGAAGCCTTTCCTGGATTTACAATACCGAACAGGAGTTAGGAACGATGCCGAATATTCTCTACACGAAGGGGCTGACCTTTACGCCTACGGAGATCAATATGTCTATCCGTCCGGGCTGGTTCTGGCATCTGGAAGAGGAGCCTCACTCCCTGGAACGCCTGTTTACTACCTATTTGGGAAGCGTCGGGTCGAATGCGTGTATGCACCTGAATTTGCCGCCTAACACAGACGGACGGATTGATGAGCGGGACGTAAAGCGTCTCAAAGAGTTCGGCGCGCTGCTGCAAGAAGAGTTCGGCACTGAGCTGGATGTCAAAATCCGGGAAGAGGAAAGTCCCAAAACGCAGAAGGTCTATACGATTTCTTTAAAGCAACCCACCGCCCAGATCCGCTATGTTTCGCTGCGGGAAGATCTGACCAAGGGTCAGCGCGTAGAGGGCTTTCGGATTACGGCGCAGTCCGGCAGCGGCAATCAGTATCCGCTGTATCAGGGCACTGTCATCGGAAACCGCAAAATCTGCCAGCTGCAGAATCCCTTCGGCGAGCAGAACCCGCTGATCAACGACATGGAAGACCGCATCTGTCAGATTCAGGTACAGATCACTGCGGCGAGGGATGAAGTATTCTTAAAAGACATTAAAATCTATTAAGAAAACTGCAGATAGACTTCGCCAGATCAAGAGGAATACAGGTTTAATTCTGTGAGATAAGATGCCACGAAAAAGAGCTGCCGTATGGGCAGCTCTTTGATGTTATCCCAGCACCTTCTGGAATGCCTCCCAGGCAACGCAGAACGCCTTTTCCGTGTTGCTTTCGGTGCGAATCGCAGCGTTGTGTTCTAACGCTGCAAGACCGCTGAAATTGGCTAAATGCGGCTCGAGGCTCAAAAAGCCGTGATAGCCGGAAGCGTCGAGCTTTTGGAAAATTTTCGGCAGATGTCCGTCGCCTGTGCCTGCCGGAACGACTTCGCCGGTAGCAAAGAGCGCGTCCTTGACGTGGACATAGGAAATATAGGGGGAGAGCATTTCATAAGCCTCTGACGGATCCTGACCGCACTGGATAAAGTTCGCAAAGTCGAACGTGCAGGAGAAGTGCTTTCCTGCAAACTGCTGCATCAGGTCGAGGCAGCGGGACGCGTTGTCGCCGTAAATACCTTTTTCATTTTCATGCAGCAGGGTAATATTGTTATGCGCAGCCTCTGCAACCATCGCCTCCATCCGGAAAAGCACCTCGGAGCGGCAGTCTGCCGCAGCATAGTTTTCCGGGATATAGAAGCTGAACATACGGATATAGGGCGTTTCGAAGATGTCTGCCATCTGTTCCGTATGGGAAAGCTTCTGCAGGTGCGCATCGAAATCATCGTCAATTTCGATTTTGCCGATCGGAGAGCCGATGGCGGAAATGCGGATATTTGCCTGATCGAGCTTTTTCTTTACCTCTTTTGCAAAATTCATCGTAAAATCGGATACATTTATGCCGTCCGCGCTGCGCAGCTCGACGTAGGAAATGCCGAGCCGGGAAAGCACTTCGATCTGGCGGTCTAAGGATTCCGCGATTTCGTCGGCAAAGCAGCTGACCGGGCAGGAAGAGAGCAGTTTATGTTGTGTGTTCATGACGGGTTACCTCGTTGTTTTTTGTTGTGTGGGGCGGAGAGACAGCGTGCATTTTATTGTTCGATAAGTGCTACACTGTGTCCGCTGCGGGCGGACTCATACGTTCCAAGCATCAGGCGGATGCTCGGCTCCATTGTTTCCAGGTTTAAGCGAAAGCGCCGGTTGTCGTGCAGGGACTGATAGAAGTCCGAAATGCATGCGGTGTGTCCGGTGCCCCAGTAACTCTTGCCGATCGGGGTCAGCGTTTCGATGGAAAGCTGATAAGGCGCAGCGTCTTTGGGATATACCGTGACGTGCGGGTCTTCCACCCGGATTGTCATGTTTTCGCAGGCAATTTCGATCAGCGGTGCGACATCTGCGCAGTAGGAGGTCGTCGCATAGAAGTTTGCATGGACGCCGTTAAAGTCAATATAGGCTTCGAGCGTATCCTCGACTTCTATTACATCTTTTAAATGGTGGTTGGTCATCGTCGCATCGACCGCAGTCGGGTCGCCGAGCAAAAAGCAGAGCAGATCCTGTGTGTGGACGGACTGGTTGATCAAAACGCCGCCGCCCTCGGTTTTTAAGCTGCCTCTCCAGCCGCTTTCGGTATAATAAGCTGCGCCTCTGCACCAGGTTACGAACGCGCGTGCGCCGAGGACTTTTCCGGCTTTTCCGGAGTCTATCAGATCCTTTGCCGCGCGGATGCTGGCGTTATAGCGGTTCTGATAACAGAAGCCGAGCTGTGTCTCAGATTTTGCAGCCGCTTTTTTCAGCTCTTCGAGCTGGTCAAAAGAGATCGCAGGCGGCTTTTCCATAAAGACATTGATATTTCGTTCCAGGGAATAAATCGCCATCGGAACGTGCAGATAGTGCGGCGTGCAGATATGCAGGACATCCGGTTTTTCTGCTTCAAGCATGCTTTCGAGGGACGGATAGGGCTTGGTATGGAAATTTTCCGCATAAGTCTGCGCTTTTTTGGGTTTGATATCGGCGGCAGCGACAAATTCCGTATCAATGTCGGAGGTCAGGACGCTGCCGTGTACGGCGGCGATACCACCGCAGCCAACCAGACAGGTTTTCATGCCTTTACGCCTCCTTTGTCGGTATTGTCTGAAACCTTGCTTCCATAGCTGTCAGAGGTATCGAACGTCGCTTCGGTCACTTCGGTTTTGACTTTGGAGGCTTTGCGGTGCTCATTTAATTTTTCAAGGAAAAGCGCTTCGTCGATCGGCAGGGTAACCGTCTGGTCTGTCCAGGAGGAAAGATGCATCGCATTGGAAAGCTCCAGACCTCGGATCCCCTCGGTTCCGTTTGCAACGAGCGGTTCGCCGCGCAGGATCGCGCCTGCAAAAGCGTTCAATACGCCGACATGCTGCGGATTTTTGCCGTCCAGTTCGATTGTGACCTCATGTCCGGCGGGCTGTTCGAAGCCGCCTGTTGCCGTAAAGCAGAAGTCACGTTCGCTCTGTTCGAGCTCGAAGAACGTCAGTTTGTCATGCTCTGCTACAAGTTTGCCGCGTTCCAAAGTAATTTCAAAGCGGTTCGTGCCGGGAGCGTCTGCTGTGGTCGTGACAAAAACGCCGGTTGCGCCATTCGGAAATTCGAGATAAGCGGTTACGTCGTCCTCGACCTCGATCTGGTGCCATTTTCCGTTGTGGCAGAAGGCACGGACGCGGCAGGGGAGTCCACAGATCCACTGCAGGAGGTCTAAGTTGTGCGGGCACTGGTTTAACAGCACGCCGCCGCCTTCGCCGTCCCAGGTTGCGCGCCAGCCGCCGGAGTTATAGTAAGCCTGTGTGCGGTACCAGTCGGTGATGATCCAGTTGACGCGCTTGATTTGACCGTATTTGCCGCTCTGTACCATTTCATGCATCTTTCTGTAAACGCAGTTGGTACGCTGGTTGAACATCATGCCGAACACTTTGCCGGAGCGGATGGCAGCTTCATTCATTTCGCGAACCTGCTTGGTATAAACGCCTGCGGGCTTTTCACTCATGACATGAAGCCCGTGTTCGAATGCGAGGATCGCAAGACGCGGATGCTCGTAGTGGGGCGTTGCGATGATAACGGCGTCGCACAGACCGGATTCGATCAGCTGGTCGCCGTTTTCAAAAAGAACGACGTCATCGGGCAGCGTCTCCTTTGCCCAGTCGCGTCTGGACTGCCGCAGGTCTGCAGCGGCGGTCAGTTTGATTTCGGGCGTCAGTCCGGCGAGGATGTTGTTGCAGTGGCCACTGCCCATATTTCCAAGTCCGATGATGCCAAGTTTTACCTGATTCATAAGTACCTCCTCTTGATACAGAAATTTCGGTAATGCAAAATTCGCCTGTGTCGATTTAGCTCCGGCAGTAGGCATTTGCTGCCGGAGGAAAGTCTGATTTAGCGGTAGCCAGCCTTTGACAGATTTTCATAGCTGGTCTTTAAGCAGTCGAAGGGGCTTTCCCCATAGCAGTCGTCCTGTTCAACGAGCAGATATTTGCAGTTGGAAGCTTCCAGTGCGTGGAAGATAGCGGAGAAGTTTAAGTTGCCTTCCATAACCGGAGCCATGACCGGCTGCCAGTTTTTTACCTTCATATCTTTTAAGTGGACGCAGGGAATCCGGTCGCTCATCTGCGAGATCCAGTCACAGACGTCCGCGCCTGCTGCCGCAACCCAGTAAGTATCGAGCGTGACTCCCATTTCATCCGGTGCAAAGCCCTCGAGGAGATATTCCAAAATCCGGCGGTTGGGCGCAGCATTTGGAAGATTTTCCGCGGCAAAAGTTTCGAACTCGAGGTTATGGTTGTGGTACATGAAAAGCTTTCCTGCCGCCGCGATTTTTTTCGCAGGCTCTTTAAAATCGGAAATAAAGTGGGAAAGCCACTCTTTGGTGCGGTATTTGTCCGGCATGCAGCCAAGACCGATATAGCTGCAGCCGAGGATATCGTGCTCTTTGATGAGCGCGTCGGTATCGTGCAGAATCCGTTCGGGATCGCTGTGGGTCAGGACAATGGAAATGCCTGCGCGGTCGCAAATTTCACGGATCTGCTCCGGCTTAATCTGTTTGGAAACGGCGGAAAGCTGGACTGCTTTATAACCGATGTCGGCGATTTTTTGAATGGTACAGATAAAGTCTTCGATCGTCTGTGTGTAGCTGCGGACGGTGTAGAGCTGTGCCCCTGTCTGTAGCATGAGAAAGTTCCCCCTTTCAATTGGTGCTGTCTGAATATCATGCATTCCTATGATAGACTCATTATAGCAGAAAGACGATTGTAAGAGAAGTTGGCTATATTGTAAAAGTTGCGATTTCGTGCTAGTTTTGTGGTAAAGGAATTCGATGTATTACAGAAAGGACGTCTCATGAAAAAAGAATTAGAGAGCAGATTTGTCACGCGCCAATACATGCTGGCGCAGGATTTTGAAATAGGGCTACCGCAATCCCACTGGTTAAGGTAGCCCAAAGTGGTGGATTGTGCTATACTTGCGTTATGGGAACATGGAAATCAAAAAACAGACACAAGTATTTGTTACAGTATCATATTATTTTCGGATGCAAGTTTGGAAAGAACATACTTTTTGGACGGACGGATATTTTGCCTGTAGTGTAGGAAATGTTTCAGAAGAAATGCTAAGGGAATATATAGAAAATCAAGGGTAGGAAGGTGGCGACAGTGGGTGTTAAAAGCATATAAATACAGGATATATCCTAATAGCGAACAAAGAATTCAGATTGCAAAAACATTTGGCTGTTGCCGTTTTGTTTACAATCAGACATTGGCATATCGGAAAGAAATATACGAGAAAGAGAAAAAGTCAGTTAGTAAAACAGATTGTAATAATTACTGTAACAGAGAATTAAAGAAAGACTATGAATGGTTAAAGGAAGTAGATAAATTTGCTCTGACCAACGCAATCTATAACATGGATACTGCATATCAAAAGTTCTTTAAGGAACATGCAGGATTCCCAAAATTCAAGAGCAAACATGATAACCATAAATCATATAAAACAAATTATACAAATGGAAATATAACAGTAAATTATGAGAAGGGTAAGATAAAACTGCCTAAATTAAAAGAGGTAAAAGCAAGGCTGCATAGGAATTATAGTGGACAGATTAAGTCAGCGACCGTTTCGCAGATGCCCAGTGGAAAATATTATGTGTCCATACTTGTGGAAACTGAGCATAAGGAGCTGGTACATACAACTGGTAGTATAGGAATAGACTTGGGAATTAAAGATTTATGTATTACTTCCGATGGGAAGATATATGAGAATCAAAAAATTATAAGGAAATATGAGAAACAGCTTGTAAAGCTGCAAAGGCAACTGTCACATAAAGAAAAGAGAAGTAAAAATTATTATAAAACAAAGAAAAAGATAGCACTATGTCATGAGAAAATAAGGAATACCAGAAAAGATTATCTGCATAAAGTTTCCCATGAGATGATCAGCGAAAACCAAGTGATAGTTTCAGAAAATCTGCAGATAAAAAACATGGTAAAAAATCACTATCTGGCAAAAGCCATAAGTGATGTATCATGGTATGAGCTGACAAGACAGTTAGAGTATAAGGCAAAAT
>ENA-OPWC01000859-OPWC01000859.1-human-gut-metagenome-genome-assembly--contig:-NODE-859-length-23366-cov-4.025524_pt1 | contig 23366 bp, 17 predicted proteins | sample MGYA00241504_ERZ502000 | MGnify/ENA primary metagenome ERZ502000 (study PRJEB25962, sample SAMEA2042005) | human gut metagenome | biome: human gut; feature: human-associated habitat; material: faeces...
TATCAGTTCATTATAAAAATATCAAATTTTTGTCTTGACAACTGAGCCATTATAATTTAGTATTAAAGTAAAGTTAGCAGCATTAAGTAAGTTATTGTAATTAATGTAAAATACTATTCCTAACAAAGAAGTCACTTGATAAATAAACTCCCCCTTTCGTTGTCATAACAACGTATATTTTCCTATAATTATACTATATTAAGTGGTATACTAATATCACAAATATACAGGAGGAAATAAAAGTGGCAGGAATAAAAAATATGGATATGGCGAAGGTTTTGGTTTTAAAAGATGAGGTGGCTTACCAGCCAGGACAAGTAGTATCAAAGACATTAGCGCAGAATGAGCATTTGAGTGTAACTTTATTTGCATTTGATAAGAGCGAGGAAATCAGTACACATGAATCAGGCGGTGATGCCTTTGTTACTTGTCTTGATGGCGTTGGCAAAATCACAATTGATGGTGTTGATTATGAACTTCATGAAGGGGAGTCTATTGTTATGCCGGCAAAACACCCTCATGCAGTATTTGGAAAAGAACAGTTTAAGATGTTGTTAGTTGTAGTATTTTAAGTAAGGAGATTTACCATGCCATTTCAGTACAAGGTATCAGAAGATAAAAAAGTCCGTGTCATTATTGACACGGATGCTGCCTGTGAGGCAGACGACCCATTTGCAATTGCCCACGCGTTGATGTGCCAGAAGTTTGACGTGAGGGCAATTTTTGCTGAGCAGTTTAATCGAGAGGGGAGTACGCGACAGAGTTACGAAGAAATTTTGACGGTTTTGCGTGCAATGAAAAAAGAAGTTCCCGTTTTTATGGGAGAGGAAACAAAAATTTCTGAGAAAAAACAGGGCGGGGAAGTTTCACCTGCGGCTGACTTTTTGATTGAAGAAGCAATGAGGGTGGATGAAAAACCATTGTTTGTGCTGTGCATTGGGGCGATTACCAATGTGGCGAGTGCGATGATGAAAAAGAAGGAAATTGCAAAACACATGACGATTGTGTGGATTGGTGGACAGGGGCATGCGTATAGCACGCCTGAAGTGCGTGAGTTCAATGCGGGAAATGATGTTGAGGCGATTAACTACGTGTTAAACAGTGGTGTGAATTTTTGGCAGATTCCAAATGATGTGTATGGGAAAATGAGAATTAGTCTTGCAGAGATTGAGAGGCGGATTGCGCCATGCGGAGAAATTGGAAGACATTTATTTGAAAATATGGAAACGTATAATCATTCGGAACATGCGGGATGGACAGCAGGGGAGAGCTGGACATTAGGTGATTCGCCGGCGGTTGGTGTGGTGCTTGATCCGGATTGTGGATTTTATCATGAAACTGAGGCGCCGATTATACTTGATGACACGACCAATAAATTTGAAAAAGGAAGACCGAAAATTCGGGTGTATACATCGGTGGATTCGCGGTTTATTCTGGAAGATTTTATTGCGAAACTGGAAGTTTTATATGGAAAGGGTTCCGATACAAAATAGATACAAAAAAGATGTATGATAGCAGGTGGTAAGGAGGATGTAAATGATAAAAACAACCAAATCTATAAAATAGACACATTTACATAAAATATCCGCCTATTACTTTTTTCCGTGGCAGATTATAATCATTGTGTCGGGAGGTGAAAGAATGCTTCGAATGGAAATTGCGCTAATTATCATTTTAGGATTTATTGCGTATATGTATTATTCGGCAGAGAGAAAACATACGAAACTGCACCGGACATTTTCTATTTTGCTGCTGGTTGTAATCGTTCATCTTGTTTTCGATGCAGTAACGATTTATACGGTAAATCATTTGGAGCAGGTACCGCTTGTGGTAAACGATGCGGTTCACCGGGTGTTTGTCGGAACGATGGCAGGTGTTTTGTACTTGTTTTACCGGTACATTGCTGCTGTTGTGGAGGAAGAGACCAAGAAAAAAATGATTTTTGACTGGCCGGCGAAAATCTTTTTGATTGTGTTGGAAATCATTGCACTTGTTTTTCCGATTGTATACATACAGACACCAAATGGAAATTATTCGGCAGGTGCTTATGTGATTGCCAGTTATGGCGGAGTCGCGATTTATCTGGCACTGTGCGCAGGAATTTTAATCTGGAACTGGAAACAGATTCATGTGAAGAAAAAGTTTGCGATTGGAGTAGCACTTTTGGTTGAATTTTTGGTGTGCGGCTTGCAGGGGGCATACCCAACGTGGCTAATCAGTGGAATGGGAATTACATTGATGACGTTGTCCTTTTATCTGACTTTGGAAAATCCGGATATTCTTAGGGCTGAACTGACGGAGCAAAAAATGTCGATGCTGTATTTGAAAAGTCAGGTAAATCCACATTTTCTTTATAACACACTCGACACAATACGAATTCAGGCGCAGCTTAACGGGGATAAAAAAGTGGCGGATTTGTTGATGCGGCTGGTCGATTTTTTCCGCATCAGCGTAAAAGTGGACAGACAGATGGTAGCACTGGATGATGAGCTGGAGTTGTTAGAAGCTTATATGGATTTGATGTGTTACCGATATCCAAATCTTCATTGTGAATATGATATAGATCCGGATTTGGGAGGAAGTCTTGTTCCGAATTTTATTTTACAGCCACTTGTTGAAAATAGTTTGCTGCACGGCTTGAAAAACAAAGGGTACCGGGGGGAGATTGTCATTACGGCAAAAAAAGAGGGGAATGCAATCGAAATCCTGATTCGCGACAGCGGAAGTGGATTTACGGATGGCAGAAAAGATATCATTGATGAGATGCTTCTTCACTACGACAAGAAGCAGGCAAAACTAGAGGGAAACAGCATTGGTATTTTAAATGTGCAAAAAAGAATCAAATTGCTGTGTGGTCCAAAGTATGGACTCAGTTATATGGAAAATGAAACCGGCGGAGTGACGGCACGATTACTGCTGCCGCATGAGGAGGACGCAAAATGAAAAAACTGCGAGTGCTGTTGGTCGATGACGAGATAATGATTCGGGAAGGGTTCAAAAAGTTGTTTGACTGGGAAGCCCATGAGTGTGTCATTGTCGGCGAGGCAGCGGATGGAATGGAAGCAATTACAAAAATTGACAAGGAGCAGCCTGATATTGTGATTATGGATATTAATATTCCGATTATCAACGGCCTGAAAGTGATTCAGTTAAGCCGTGTGAAATATCCGTCCATGGCTTTTGTGATTGTTTCCGGCTACGATGATTTTTCATATTGCAGGGAGGCTCTGCGGCTGCAGATTACGGACTATATTTTGAAGCCGGTCAATTACGAGGAATTTGGCTCTTGTATTGACCGGTTGAAAATTAGTCTTTACAATAACGAAGTAAAGGAAAAACCGGTTGTGAAAAAAGAACGTGTCATAACCGGAATTACAAAATATATGCAGGAACATCTTTCGGAAGACGTTAGTTTGCATATTCTTTCGGAAGAATTTCACTTAAATTCGCAGTACATCAGTCAGTTATTTAGAAACGAAATAGGAGTAAATTTTCTGACATACCTTACAAACATTCGGATGGAGCACGCAAAAAAACTGCTGCTTTCATCCTCGCTTTCGATCGCGGAAGTTTCAGAGCAGTCCGGTTATGGTGATTACCGCGTGTTTACGAAAGTATTTAAGAAATCAGAGGGAATTACACCATCGCAGTATCGGCGTGACTTCCTTTCCCAATAATTATAAGGAGTGAAAGAAAATGTTAAGAATAGAGAATTTGACAAAAACGTATGGTGAAAAAAGGGCAGTAGATAATCTTTCCCTTCATATTGCGCCGGGTGAAATTTATGGTTTTATCGGTCACAATGGAGCGGGAAAAACGACAACACTGAAAGCGGTTGTCGGGATTCTTCAATTTGATAAAGGCGAAGTTTTCATTAAAGGAGAATCCATCCGCAAAAATCCGCTTGCCTGCAAACAAAAAATTGCTTATATTCCGGATAATCCGGATTTGTATGAATTTATGACAGGAATCAAATTCTTAAATTTTATTGCGGATATTTTTGGCGTGCCGGAAGAAAAACGGCAGGAGAGAATCCGCAAATATGCTGATTTATTTGAGATGACAGAAAATCTTGCGCAGCCGATTGCTTCCTACTCACATGGTATGAAGCAAAAACTTGCGATTATATCTGCATGGATTCATGAGCCAAAGTTAATTATAATGGATGAGCCGTTTGTCGGACTTGACCCGAAAGCAGCACACATTTTAAAACAGATGATGCGTGAGATATGTGATGAGGGAGGTGCTATCTTTTTCTCCACACACGTACTGGAAGTGGCAGAAAAATTGTGTGACAAAGTGGCGATTATCCGAAATGGACAATTGATTCAATCCGGTACCATGCAGGAAGTAAAGGGTGACGATAGCTTAGAAGAGGTATTTTTGGAATTGGAGGGAGAATGATGTTTCGTATACTTTTGAAAAAACAGATGACAGAAATTTTCCGTGCCTATTTTTATGATGCCAAAAAGAACAAAAAACGATCGGTTTTTTCTACCGTTTTGTTCTTTGGGTTTTTCATTATTCTTATGGTTGGTATTGTGGGGGGAATGTTTTTTTATTTGGCAGATTCTTTATGTAAGCCATTTGCCATGGTAAATATGAAATGGCTGTATTTTCTTATTATGGGAATGATTGCAATTGCACTTGGCACATTCGGAAGTGTGTTTAATACCTATTCCGGTTTGTATTTATCAAAGGATAATGATTTACTTTTGTCCATGCCAATTCCTATCCGGAGTATCTTGACGATAAGGCTTGCCAGTGTGTATTTAATGGGGCTCATGTATTCGGCAATTGTGATGCTGCCGGCAGTTATTGTTTACTGGATTGAAGTTGAGGCAACACCTTTGACTGTTGTTGGTCCGGTGTTACTGATTTTATTAATTTCTCTTTTGGTATTAATATTATCCTGTGTGCTTGGCTGGTGTGTGGCAAAGATAAGCTTGAAGTTAAAGAATAAAAGTTTTATTACCGTGATTCTGTCACTATGTTTTTTTGCCCTGTATTATTTTGTTTATTTTAAGGCGCAGGATTTGATTCAAAATCTTCTTATGAATGCGGCTGTTTACGGGGAAAAGGTAAAGGGAAGTGCGTATCCCGTTTACCTGTTTGGGAAAATTGGAGAAGGTGACCTTTTAGCAATGCTTCTCTACACGGCTGTCATTGCCGTGTTATGTGCACTGACATTTGTTGTTTTGTCGCGGAGTTTTATTAAGATTGCGACTTCGAGCGGCAGTGTGAAAAAGGTTGTTTACAAAGAGAAAAAAGAAAAGAGAAAAACGCCTTTTATGGCAATTTTGCAGAAGGAGTTTGGGCGGTTTTTATCGAGTCCGAATTATATGCTCAATTGCGGGCTTGGTGTGATTGCATTTCCAATTGTTGGTGTTGTCATGCTTTTTAAGGGAAATGACATTTTGGATTTCATGAATATGATTTTCGGAAGCGAAAGAGAGGGCATGCTGATTGTCCTTGTTGTGACTGCACTTAGTTTATTAGCGTCGATGAATGACATGGTTGTTCCATCGGTATCGCTGGAAGGAAAAAATATTTGGATTGCACAGTCTTTGCCGGTGGATTTGTGGCAGGTGCTCCGTGCCAAACTCAGCGTGCAGCTCTTGCTTACCATTGTGCCGCTTATTGTGTGTGAAATCTGTTTTGCATTTGTGATGCCAAGTCATGGGATAGAAACTATTCTTGGTTTGATAGTGCCGATTGTGTTTGCAATCTTCCTTACATTGTTTGGATTGTTTCTCGGATTGCAGATGCCAAATCTATCCTGGACAAATGAGCTGGCACCGATTAAGCAGAGTCTTAGTGTTGTGATTTCGATGTTTGGTGGATGGGTTGTTTCCGTAGTGCTGTCGGTGCTTTATTATACGATGGCATATCCAATGGGGGTTTCTTTGTATTTTGCGGTGATTTTGGTTGCATTTGCGGTGGCAAGTGTGGTACTTTGTATATGGTTGAAAAAGAAGGGAACAATTATTTTTGCCAATTTATCAGCATAAAGTCAGAAAGGAAAGCATTATGAGCAAAGGGTTTGTTTTGATAACGGGAGCAAGTTCCGGGATAGGAAAAGCGTTTGCTGCGCAGTTCGCAAAAAAAGGTTATGATTTGATTCTGGTGGCGAGACGGAAAGAACGGTTGCAGGAACTTGCGGAGGAATGGACGAAAAAAGGACGCAAATGTCTTGTTCTGACGGCTGACCTTGCAAAGAAAAAAGAATGCCGCAAGTTAATGGAAGATGTAGAAAAATTACCGGTAAAGGTATTTATTAATAATGCAGGATTTGGTGACTGCGGCAGTTTTCTTGAGACTGATTTAAGCAAAGAAGTGGAAATGATTCACGTCAATATCCGTGCCATGCATTTTCTTATGAAGCAGATGCTCTGCCAGATGGAAAAACAGGGAGAGGGCTCGATTCTAAATGTTGCATCTTCTGCAGGACTCTTCCCGGCCGGCCCCTATATGGCGACTTATTATGCGACAAAATCGTATGTCACAAGTCTGACGCGTGCCGTGGCACTTGAATTAAAGGAAAAGAAAAGTAATGTGTATGTGGGTGTACTCTGTCCGGGACCGGTTGACACCGAATTTAATAAAGTGGCAAATGTAGAATTTGCAATACCGTCTATCACACCGACATACTGCGCTGCTTATGCAATTCGTAAAATGGAAAAACGAAAAATCGTAATTGTTCCCAAAAATAAAATGAAAGTGCTCGCATTTATCAGTAGAGTTCTGCCGCAGAGCTTGGTTATCCGCATGACCGCACGGCAGCAGAAGAAGAAGCGGAGCTGGTAGGTTTTGGGGTTTATCAAAAAAAGATTTGCGTTTTGTGAGCGCTCTCGCTAAACAAATGCGTAGGGGTATCGGTATGCAAAATACGCAATGCCTGATACCCACGTGTTTGTACTCACGAAACGCAAATCTTTTTTTGATAAGTTACTGGCTCCCCAAATCCTGAATATTTGACACAAACCCACTTCTGACATCATTGACAGTATCTGAAAATGCTAATAAACAGGGCGTTTGTGAGAAATCAGAGATGCAGGGAAAGAAGAATAAGGCGCTGGCGGAGGAGAGCCAGCAAGTTATATGAGCTTTGCATTGAAGCCAGGCGGATTGCAGGGATATGTGGAAGCTATGGCGGAGTTTAATTAAACACGAAGTGAAATGACACCGGTCAGAGAAATCTGACCGGTGTTTTTTCATCCTGATAAATTGAAGATTGCAAATTGAAATGTTCAATTTCTAATTGTGAAAGAATAGAAATGGTGGTATACTGAGATATAGTTAGACATTTCGTGTTAGGTATTCCTGGAGGATAACGATGACAGTTAATTACGATAAGTTGTGGAACATATTAAATGAACGTGGAATGATGAAAACGGAGCTTATAAAAGAGGCAAAGATAAGCACAAATGCTATGGCAAAATTGGGCAAGAATGAAGATGTCCGAGTGGGAGTATTGGCAAAGATTTGTGTGGCGCTAGGGTGTAAGCTGGATGATATTGTAGAGATAGAGTCCTGATAATGGGACAGGGTTTGTGAGAAGATTTTATATGGGGTAGTGGAATTTTTGTTTACTTGAACTTCCGATAATACAAAATTATGAGAAGTTTAAAGATGTGTGAAGGAGGTAGCGATGGTTTCAAATTTTGATTTTTTGAAGAAAGATTTTCCGGTTCTTTCAAATTTTGGAGAAATGGCTGAGAAATATTGTTACTCTGATTCAAATTCATGTTTAATGAAGTTGGGTATGATTGGAGAAACTATTGTAAATTTAATGTTTACATATGATAGAATTGCATTTCCACATGATAACACAGCAGTTGCACGTATAGACAAATTAAGTAGAGAAGGGTTTCTTACAAGTGATTTAGTTGCTATTTTGCATGGTCTTAGAAAGGTAAGAAATAAAGCAGTACATGAAAATTATGCTTCGATAGCAGATGACAAAACATTTTTGCCGATGGCACACAGTCTCTGTGAATGGTTTATGCAGACCTATGGAGATTGGAATTATTCTCATAAAGATTTTGTCATGCCGGAAGAAAATACAGTATTAGGTACAGTTGATAAAGAGGCTGAAGAGAAAAAGGAATCAGAACTCACAAAGTTAGCAGAACAAATGGCAGCAGCGGCTCCGATTATTGAACAGACAGAGCGTAAGAAGCAAGCTTATAAAGCAGCCAATCAAAGACCAAAAACAGAAGCGGAAACTCGTTTCTTGATTGATGAACAATTACGAATGGTAGGATGGGATGCAGATACCGAAAATCTGCGCTACTCCAAGGGAACTCGTCCTACAAAAGGTAGAAATCTCGCAATCGCTGAATATCCTACGAATTCTAAAGTGGGAAATAGAGGATATGCAGATTATGCACTTTTTGTAGGAGAGAAATTAGTTGGTATTATCGAAGCAAAAGCTATTCATAAGGATATCCCTTCTGTTATTGATTATCAAGGAAAAGACTATCCAAGATGTATTCGAAAAGAAGATGAGAAATACGTTATAGATACATGGGGAGAATTTAAAGTTCCATTTACCTTTGCAACAAATGGAAGACCTTACCTTGAGCAGTATAAGACAAAATCCGGTATCTGGTTTTTGGATTTAAGGAAACCGGATAATTCGCCGATGGCATTACGGGGCTGGATGAGTCCCGATGGAATGGAAGAATTGCTTGCTGCGGATATAGAAGGTAAGAATAAGAATCTGAAGGAAATGTCATATGACCTTTTGACAGATAAAGACGGACTGAATTTGAGACCTTATCAGCTGAATGCAATTAGGGCGGCAGAAGAGGCTGTTATTAGCGGAAAGCAAACCGCATTATTAGCAATGGCTACCGGTACAGGTAAAACAAGAACTGTATTAGGTATGATTTACCGATTCCTTAAGACAGAGAGATTTCGTCGCATCTTATTTTTGGTAGACCGTACAGCATTAGGAGAACAGGCTCAGGATGTTTTCGAAGAAGTAAAAATGGAAGATCTCCTCACGCTTGATGATATTTATAATATTAAAGGTTTAGAAGACAAAACAATTGATAAGGAGACTCGTATCCACATTTCGACTGTTCAGGGAATGGTTAAGCGAATTATGTACAATGATGGTGAAACCATGCCTGCTGTTTCAGATTATGATTTGCTCATAATAGATGAAGCACACCGCGGATACATCCTAGACAAAGAAATGGGAGAAGATGAGGCTCTTTATAGAGACCAAAGAGAATATCAGAGTAAGTATAGGTCAGTTATAGAATATTTTAATGCTGTGAAAATTGCACTTACAGCAACACCGGCATTACAGACTACAGAAATCTTTGGAGAACCGGTTTTTAAATATACCTATCGTGAGGCTGTTATTGAGGGATATTTGGTAGATCATGATGCACCTCATGAGTTAAAGACTAAATTAAATACAGAAGGTATTCATTATAAAAAGGGTGATGCGGTTACAATATATGACCCAATCACCGGAGAAATCGAAAATAGTGAGTTGATAGAGGATGAACTGGATTTTGATGTAGATTCATTTAATAAGCAGGTTATAGTAGAATCCTTTAATAGAACGGTTTTGGAAGAAATAGCAAAAAATATAGATCCAGAATCCCCGAGGGAACAGGGGAAAACATTGATTTATGCTGTTAATGATGACCATGCAGATATGATTGTATCAATACTCAAGGATATTTACACAGAATATGGTGTTGATAATGATGCAATTATGAAGATTACTGGCAGTGTAGCCAACGGAAATAAAAAGAAAATACAAGAGGCAATAAAGCGTTTCAAAAATGAAGATTATCCATCCATTGTTGTCACGGTTGATTTGTTGACAACAGGTATTGATGTACCTTCGATTTCAACGTTAGTGTTTATGCGCCGTGTTAAATCCCGTATTTTGTTTGAGCAGATGTTGGGACGTGCTACACGTTTGTGCAAAGAGATTCACAAGACACATTTTGATATTTATGACCCTGTTGGTGTTTACGATGCTTTAGAGGATGTCAATACAATGAAACCAGTAGTAGCAAATCCAAGCACATCATTTACACAGTTATTAGATGGTTTAGAGGAATTGAATGATGAAGCACACGTAAAGAATCAGATTAATCAGGTAATCGCAAAGCTACAGCGTAAAAAGAAAAATATTGATGCAAAAACGATGGAGCATTTCATTGATATGTCAGGAGGAATGGACCCGACACAGTTTGTAGTTGATATTCAAAAACGCAGTCCGGAAGATGCTAAAAAGAGATTGTTGGCATATTACGATTTATTTCGTATGCTTCAGGAAAGTAAGCCAAATGGTGGCAGACCTGTTGTTATTTCTGATAAACAAGATACTTTTATTGAAGAGAGAAGGGGTTACGGAAATAAAGATGTCCGCCCAGAAGATTACATAGATGCATTCTCAAGCTATATTCAAAATAATATCAATGAGATTGCAGCATTAAAAATTATCTGTACAAATCCGCGTGAACTTACCAGGGATAGCTTGAAGTCCCTGATGCTTACGTTGGATAGAGAGGGATATACAACACAGCAATTAAATACGGCAATATCACAATTGACAAATGAGGAAATGGCAGCAGATATTATAAGCTTGATTCGCAGATATGCTATAGGTTCAGTGCTTATCGGCCATGAGGCAAGAATTAGAAAGGCTGTGGATCGATTGCGAAAAGCACATTCTTTTACTATGCAGGAACAAAATTGGATTAAGAGAATGGAAGATTATTTGCTGAATGAATCAGTACTGAATATTACAGTATTTGATGAGGACAGTCGTTTCAAATCGCAGGGTGGATTTGCGAAGATAAATAAAATATTTAGTGACAAATTAGAAAGTGTCGTTTTAGAACTCAATGAGTATCTATATGATGATGGAGGAAGAACTGCATGACAACACAAGAAATCGTATCAAAACTTTGGAATCTCTGTAATGTATTAAGAGATGATGGAATTACCTATCATCAGTATGTAACTGAGCTTACATATATTCTGTTTCTTAAAATGGCAAAGGAAACCGGTGCAGAGAAGCAGATACCGGAAGGTTATCGTTGGGATGTATTAAAATCAAAAAGTGGTGTTGAATTAAAGAAATTTTACAAAGAATTGCTGAATCATCTGGGAGAAAACTGTACAGGACGCGTAAGAGAAATTTATCAGGGTTCCGCAACTAATATTGAGGAGCCGAAGAACCTCGAGAAAATTATTACGACGATTGATGGACTTGATTGGTTTTCAGCTCGTGAAGAGGGGTTGGGCAATCTTTATGAGGGATTATTGGAGAAAAATGCGAACGAAAAGAAATCCGGAGCAGGTCAGTATTTTACACCTAGAGTCCTTATTGATGTGATGACAAGATTGATGAAACCACAGCCGGGAGAACGCTGTAATGACCCAGCCTGTGGAACGTTTGGATTTATGATTTCTGCAAGCCAGTATGTGAGAGAGAATACAGATGATTTATTCCAATTAGATGCGGATACTGCAAAATTCGAAAGAGAAGAGGCGTTTACCGGCTGTGAGCTTGTGCATGATACACATAGGCTTGCATTGATGAATGCAATGCTACATGATATTGAAGGTGAAATAAAGCTGGCAGATACTTTGTCTAATGCTGGAAAAGAAATGAAAGGATATGATGTAGTATTAACGAATCCGCCTTTTGGAACCAAGAAGGGTGGAGAACGTGCTACAAGAGACGACTTTACATTCCCAACCAGCAATAAGCAGCTCAATTTCCTGCAGCATATTTACAGAAGCTTGAATACAGATGGCAAAGCAAGAGCAGCAGTTGTATTGCCGGATAATGTTTTATTTGCAGATGGAGATGGCGAAAAAATTCGTAAAGACCTTATGGAAAAATGTAATCTGCATACAATCCTTAGATTGCCTACCGGTATTTTCTATGCTCAGGGAGTAAAGACCAATGTATTATTCTTTACGAGAGGTAAAACGGATAAGGCTAATACTAAAGAAGTTTGGATATATGACCTCAGAAATGACATGCCATCATTTGGAAAGACAAATCGTTTGAAGAAAGAAGATTTTGATGACTTTGTTGCTTGCTATGCGGATGGTGATTTGTCAGCACGTAAAGAAACATATAGTGAAGAAAATCCGAATGGAAGATGGAGAAAATTCACATATGATGAAATTTTAGCAAGGGATAAAACAAGTCTTGATATTACATGGATGAAGAGTGATTCGGGGACAGATGATTACACTCTTGCAGAATTGTTAGAACAAATAAAGGAAAAATCATCCAACATATCTAAGGCAGTTGCGGAATTGGAAGCACTTATAGGAGAGGTGGAAGAATAATGGATACAAAAGCATTACGACAAAAAATACTTGACCTTGCTACTCGCGGTAAATTAGTTCCACAGGATCCAAACGATGAACCTGCTTCTGTTTTGCTGGAACGAATCCGAGTTGAAAAACAGCAGATGGTCAAGGAGGGTAAGTTAAAACCTAAGGATATTAAAAATGATACCATTATCTTTGTTGGTGAGGATAATTTACATTATGAGAAGTTCCAGGATGGAACCGTGAAATGTATTGAGGATGAGATACCGTTTGAAGTGCCGGAAGGTTGGGCATGGTGTAGATTAACGGAGATTACTTTTGAAATCTTTGCTGGTGGAGATAAACCTGAAAATTACTCCAAGACACAAACAGATGAGTTTTCCGTTCCTATATTTGCTAATGGCGCCGAAAATGATGGTCTGTATGGTTTTACCAATAAAGCAAGAGTAAATAAATCTGCAATTACCGTATCTGCAAGAGGAACTATTGGCTTTTGCTGTATTAGGCACATGCCCTTTGTACCAATAGTGAGGTTAATTACTATTGTTCCTGCTGAGGGGATAAATATTGAATATTTGAGAATTGTATTCCAAGCACTAATTGAAACAGGGGAAGGCTCAAGTATTCCACAGCTTACTGTACCTGGAATAAAGCCTAAATTAATTCCGATACCACCATATTCAGAACAGACAAGAATATCCAACAAATTGATAGAAACAGAAAAAATTGTTTCAGCTGTTGAACTTAACCAAGAATCAGTAGTCAACTATATTAAGTTGGCAAAATCAAAAATCCTTGATCTTGCCATCCGAGGACAGCTTGTCCCACAAGACCCTAATGATGAACCTGCTTCGGTTCTGCTTGAACGCATTCGGGCAGAGAAAGAAGAACTCAAAAAAGCGGGTAAAATCAAGCGCGATAAGAAAGAATCTGTCATCTTCAAAGGTGAGGATAACTCTTATTATGAGAAGGTGGGTGATAAGGTTCATTGTATTGATGCTGAAATCCCCTTTGACCTGCCTGAGTTGTGGACATTTGCAAGACTCAAGCACATTGGTGGCATCGTCGGTGGTGGAACGCCTAAAACCAATATTAGTGAATATTGGGATGGGAATATTCCTTGGTTGACCCCTGCTGATTTCAGTGGTTATGATAGTATGTATATTTCTAACGGTTCCAGAACCATCACTGAATTCGGCTTGAAATCATCATCTGCTCAAATGCTTCCTACAAATTCGATTTTATTTTCAAGCCGAGCACCGATAGGTTATACTGCAATCGCAACAAATCCTGTTTGCACCAATCAAGGATTTAAGTCTGTTGTTCCTTACGACTTTTCTATGAGTCCATATTTATATTACTCTCTTAAGGCCAGAACAGACAATATAATTCAACGTGCAACCGGAACAACTTTCAAAGAAATTTCTGGTTCTGAAATGGCTGAAACAATAATTCCTATACCACCATTAAATGAACAGTCCAAGATTGTTGAGAAGGTAACACAGCTGCAAGAAGTTATTTCATTTATAGAAAAGAGCCTCAGCTGAGGCTTTTCTCTATTAAGTACAATGTATGATTGCTCTTTCTGATTTGAGATATAACTAACCTTTGATAATTCTCCGGTGGAATTGGAAGTATAAGGTTAAGAATATCTTCCCTTGAAATGCCAGGTATTATGCCTTTGGCAACTGCTTTAATCTCTTCAATATAAAAGCTTATACAAAAAGAAAGATATTCTACATTCAGACCATAGGTGTTGCGTATTGCCATTATTTGACGGGCAATATGGGCGTTTCCGAAATCATTGAAAGCCATTTCACCTACTGTACCTTTACATGTGAGTAACAAGTCTCCCTGCTTTGTAATTACTTGTGGAGAGGGTGTCCATCTTACTAATTCGATTTTACCATTTCTAAAATTGCTTGCCCCAGTAATATATGGAATACCATCTTGATTATCGTTATATTCTGATGGAGATAAATCTCTTCCAGATATTAATTCCCACAATTCTTTAAGTCGTATGAAACGCCAATTTTCAGGAATTTCAAAAGGAATATCTTCATCAATGCTATGAACTTCATTACCTATCTTCTCATAATAAGAGAATTCGACACTTTTACCTCTATAATTGATTCAGCGGATATCCGCAAATATATTTATGGAGGTGTCTTTATATGAAGACAGAAATAACTTTTGAAGATTACCTAAAAAAAGGTAATCTATCCGAAAACACCATTGAATCTTACCTGTGGACAGTGAATTACTTCACTACAAATTATGAGAAGGTTTCTAAGGAAAACTTGCTTGCCTACAAGGGCTATCTGATGGAACATTTTAAACCCAAAACTGTAAATCTGAGAATACAAGCAATTAATAAATATCTAGAATATTTAGAAAAGTCACAATTGCGACTCAAAGCAGTAAAGATCCAGCAGAAAAGCTTTTTGGAAAATGTAATCAGCAATGCCGATTATAAATTCCTGAAGAATCAGCTTAAAAAAGATGGCAATTTGGAGTGGTATTTTGTTGTCTGGTATCTTGCTGCGACTGGTGCTCGTGTAAGCGAATTAATTCGTATTAAGATTGAGCATGTGCAACTTGGATATTTTGATTTGTATAGCAAGGGAGGTAAATTACGTAGATTATTCATTCCGAAAATATTACGTGAAGAAACACTAAAGTGGTTGGGTGAAACCCAACGCACGTCAGGCTATCTATTTCTAAACAGGTATGGTAATCGTATAACGACTAGAGGTATTTCTCAACAGCTCAAGAATTATGCAGACAAATATGGATTGGACAGCAAAGTGGTCTATCCACACTCTTTCCGTCATAGATATGCCAAAAACTTTCTTGAAAAGTATAATGATATTGCATTACTGGCTGATCTTATGGGGCATGAAAGCATTGAAACTACTCGTATCTATTTACGACGTACCGCAAGTGAACAACAAGCACTTGTAGATAAAATAGTAACTTGGTAAGAAGTGCAGCCGCTTTTTGAAAGCGGCTGTTCACTATAGTAACATATTTGAGATATTGTCTATCTCAATAAATATTTTTGAAATATGCTGAGAAATTCGTCGTTGTTCCTCAAACGGAGGCAAAGGAAATACTGCTTTTCTCCCATCTGCAGTACCCAGTCGTGGCATTTTTACTCCATATGAGCAACGATTGGCATATTTCAAAAAAGTAGGTGACATTAGATAGTATAATGCATATTGTGGTTCAACAACATTTGAGAAATTCAACGGAAGAATTTCAGAGGTGCAAAATCCTTCCTCATCTGCAAGAACCACTTTATTTAGATAAGGACGCAACTTGCTATAAAGGACCTGTCCCTTTTTGAACAGATGCTTTGTACTAGACGAATTACGTTCATATTTCCTAATTTTATGTATAACTTTGCCGGAATCTTTTTCAATATCTTCGAGATCTAAAACCCACGCTTCCTCGTCAATATCTTTAGTATCTACATTAACACAGTTTCCATAATCACATATCTCACCTAAACAGCACAATTCCCAATTAATAGGAATGTCATCCAAATTCCAATCATTAATATTTTCTATTAATGTTCCGTTTTGTTGATAATAAGAGTTATCCTCACCACGGAAGATGATAGATTCCTTCTTATCACGCTTGATTTTACCTGCTTTGATAAGTTCTTCTTTCTCTGCCCGAATACGCTCCAAGAGAACAGAAGCTGGCTCATCATCAGGGGACTGTGGCACAAGCTGTCCTCGAATGGCGAGGTCAAGGATTTTCGATTTGGTTTTGGAAATTAGTATTTGTAAATTATCTTTATTGTTTTGAATCTCTTCAGCATAAATACATGCGTTTTTAACTGCTTGCACAATATTTTCCTGTTCCTTTAAAGGAGGGAGGAGACAAAGATAATTCATTGCAGCAGATATTGTAATTGTATCAACAGTTGTTCCTTTCGAATTATCTTTCATTTGTGCTTGGAGAAAGCTGGATTCGAGTAATATACGTGCGAATTCAGAATTTACAATTCCGGTTCTGTTTTCAAAACACAGAACACTCGCATCTTTATAATAGAAACAATCAGTTTCATTAACAATATATATTTTTCCAATGGTACCTACACCAGAGACCATTAAATCTCCTGATTGAGGAACCCCACATTCTTCTTTGACACGGATATAGTGCTCTTCGGAAATAAAAAGTTCATTTTCAACAAATCCATTATCTGAAAGCTTAACAATTTCACGAGCACGATAAAATGGAACACCTTCTTCTCTCCAATCTGATTGGCGAACACGTTTGGCAGAACATACATGAAATAACTTATTTAATCTACACCATGCCCAACCTTCCGGCACTTCAAACGGTATCTCATCCTCAATACATTTCACGGTTCCATCCTGGAACTTCTCATAATGTAAATTATTGATTCAATTTCTGCTCAATTTTCAGTCAATGAGAGTTGGGTGGATTTTTTATATCCTATACTTACAAAACAAATCGCCCACAGGGCAGAAAGGCAGGTACAGGATATGTACAACAACTGATGGAGTTCAAGGAGGGCATTAGAGCGTCCTGTAAAATATTTTGTTGGTTTAGGAAGCAGAGGCAGGGACATTGCATCATCCACACGAGGAGAGGCAGAGCCGGAATCTTTATTTCCCACTTTAACAAAATTTCTGGAAACTCCGTATATCAATACATCGCATATGAAATGTGCCGGAGCGTTATCAAAATGCGTCAGTAAGGCATCTTTTTTCTCATCAGAAGTGGTGATGTCACATAACACCAAGTCTCGAATAGCTGAAATGGTATAAGAAACATCACTGATATATGGCAATAATTCTGATTCAATATCTTTACAGAACTTGTCTCTGTTCTTTTCACTGTTGTAATAACTGATTATTTTGGGGCTGATGCGGGATTGTCCTTTAATCTATTTACAGACCAATCCATTATCAAATGCAAAATCTACATTATCGTTGGCAAAGCTGCCAAACAACATATAGATAAAATCCATTTGCGAGTAGTCTGCAGCAATTAAACCGCTCAAAAGGATGGTAGCTATACTATGAAAATCAATTCTATTCAATGAAATCATCTCCTGTAATCTGTCTTGTGAACTTCTATGTTACTTGTTTCATGGTAGTAAATCGTTTCGATATGGGAAGTATATCATAAAATCATATACAGAACAAGTGTTCGAATGACGCGAGCGCTATTTTTTGAAAGATTTTTCGGATTTCATTACTTAAATTCTATTTGAGCATTTTCAATTTGGACTCAATTGTGACTCAATGAAGAATGCGGCCTGTTTTACTAAAATGAATCTATCAGGTTTGTTCATCATTGCCGGCATAAAGATGACAAAACTTGGTAATCATTTAGGTAAAGGAGGGTTCGCATGGAGTTGACAGTAAACAAAGCGGGCAAGTATGCCTTAGTATGGCTTACGAATGCGGAAAAAGCTGATCCAAAGGTTATGGACAGCTTACAGCCTTTGATTGAGCAATGTAAGGAGAAGAAGTACAGAGTGGCTATTTTTGAATCCGGCGAGCAGGATTTGTTGGAAAAGACAACAGATTTGCTGATTCACAATCGAGGACTGGAAAAGACCGATGATGGGAAAACAACTGCTTTGCCAAAACAGGCAGCAGGAGCAAGGTAGTGTGCGGCAATTCGCTTGATACTACCCCACATCGTTTCTTTCTACCCCAAATTAGCAAAAATGGGGTAGAAAATACATAAATGGGGTAGATTAATGTTGATATTCTATGTCATTTTTGATAAAATGGGGTAGAAAGGAAATGGAGTGACTATGAAAGAGATTAATTACAGAAAAATAGAAGAAATGCCTATAACAATTGAAGTAATGAATATGATTTCAGCACTTCATGAGTATAAGGGACGCCAGGAATTATATATAGAAACGCAACCGGAAATTTTGGAAAGATTGATGGAAGTTGCAAGAATACAGAGTACAGAGGCTTCTAACAAAATCGAAGGTATATATACATCAGATTCCAGATTGAAAGAAATTGTGCAGAAAAAGAGCGAACCGAGAAACAGGAATGAAAAAGAAATCGCAGGATATAGAGAAGTATTGGGAATGATTCATGATAGTTATTCCTACATACAACTAAAGCCAAATGATATTTTAACACTTCATAAATATCTTTACAGTTATTCGGAATCCAGTAATGGCGGTCATTATAAGATGGTAGATAATTATATAGAGGAAGAGGATGAATTTGGCAATAAAAGCGTAAGATTTCAACCGGTTCCGGCAATTCTGACAGCGGAATATATAGAAAGCTTGTGTAAGCAATATGAAGATGCAATCAACCATACGCACATTGATCCACTATTAGTAATACCATGTGTAATACTTGATTTCTTATGTATCCATCCGTTTGGAGATGGAAATGGACGAATGTCCAGGTTGCTGACCTTGCTGCTATTGTATAAAGCGGGATATTTGGTTGGTAAATATATCAGTATTGAAATGGTGGTAGAAAAATCGAAGGAAACATATTATGAAGTATTGCAGGATAGTTCAATAAACTGGCACGAGAATACCAATGATTATATGCCATTTATCAGATACACATTGGGAACTATCATAAATGCCTATAAAGATTTTGAAGACCGATTCATCTTGTTGGAAAAGAAAAAAATGACTTCGCCGGAGCGAGTATACAGCATTATTGAACGTTCATTAGTGAAATTAGGAAAGTCGGATATTATGACACTGTGTCCGGAACTGAGTCAAAAAACGATTGAGAGAGCACTGAAGAAGTTGACGGATGACGGGAAGATTGTGAAAGTTGGAGCAGGCAAGAGTACGATGTATGTGGATGTAAGAAGACTAAAATAGAGTCCAGCGGTGTGATGTCAAGTGAGAAATGAGATAAAAATCATATATATTTGACCTGTTTCTCAAAAAACGCAAAACACCTGCCTAAGCCCTGTCGACCAAGTTTTTGAAAAATGAGCAGGGCGACTTAACAGCAGACATATTTCTCTATTCTGCTGGACGATATAGGCGATTGTCTTTAAGCCGTGTAAAGACTAACCGCACAAATTTACGGGCAGTTAATGCGAGTGCACGTTTGTGTTGATATTTGTTCACCTCTTTGTATTTGAGGTGGTAGAAGTCAGAGTACTCCTTGTCGCATCTTACAAGAGAGAATGCAGCTTCACACAAATAATACTTTAAAATCGGTTACCAGAATGGATGAGCCTTGTGTTTTGAGCTTCAAAACCACCAGACTGGTGCTGAGTCCAGGCAAGACCTGCATATTTTGCAAGTGCAGCCTGATTGTTAAAACGGTTGATATCTCCGATTTCTGCCATGATTCCGGCTGAATAAACGGGACCAATACCCGGAATGGATATCAATACGTTTGGCAGGAGTTCCATCTGGGTAGCGATTGCCTTATCGAACTCTTTGATTTGCGATTCCAATGCCTTCATCGAGGTTATGGATATAGAGAGCACCTGATTCACAGAGTCATTTACCGTCTTAGGTAAGCGGTAAGAACTTCGGGCAGCTTTCTGAATGGCTTTGGCTACCGCATCTGGATCAGGAAAGCGGTTCTTTCCTTTTTTGATGATAAAAGCGGTCAGTTCTTGTAAGTCCATATATGCCAGTGCTTCTGTGGATTCAAATTCATCGTAGACAGCAAGGGCGGTGGTACTGAAGGTATCGGAAAATACCTTCTCCTGTGTCATGGTTGAATACTTCTTGAACAGCACATTCATAAACCGTTGTTCTTCCTTGGTGAGGTTGCAGACGGCAAAGTAACGTGCTCGTGTGAGGTTCTGGAGGGCTTTGGAGTGATAGTCCCCTATGTATACCTCTTTGTTGATTCTTCCAAAGCGCAGGCAGTCAGCAATGACAAAGGAGTCAATCCAATCATTCTTTGGAAGGTCGTTATAAGATTCTTTGAACTTATTGACCTGCTTAGGATTGAGGACATGAATCTTTCTGTTAAAGGATGCAAGAGAGGCATCTTCCCTGAGAAAATATACAAGGTTGTCACCATAGACGGATGTTGCTTCAAGACCTATGGAAACTGTATCAAGGGATTCAGAAGTTAAAGCAGAACAGATTCTTTTTACTAACTGTGTAGAACCATCATGTGAATTAGCAACAGAAAAGTTACTGTGCTTATCACCATTTGGAAGCATAAAGTGAACGATACTTACATCAATTCCAACGTAAAGTGGGTTCATAAGATTACCTTCTTTCGTAATAAGATTTGCGTGTTCAATCGGCTTGGTAAAACTCATGATCATGGAGCATCGACACCCTCGCATATAAGAATCCAGCTTAAGATGGACTGATGCGAAACCACACTGCTAGATGGTCGTCCATGTACTTAAGCAAACAGCCAGTCGGTTTGAAGCTAACTTCCATGTCAGGCGAACAGACTCTATATGAAGCAACCATTACTGGTTCGACAGGAGAAAAAAGAACTATTACCTGATTGACACTAGGACAATTATATCATGGGTTTAACTAAGCCTATTGAACAATTAGTAACTTATTAATTTGGATACATTTATTATGTATCTAAAAGATATTATACGAGGAGGAAAAGGTATGGATTTAAATAAGGCAGTCGATAATGTATATAAAGGACGGGAGCGGTTAATTATTTTGGGTTTAACCGGTAGGACAGGGGCTGGTTGTACTACGGTTGCAAAGATACTTGAAAAAGAAGATATAACAGAATTAGATATTCAGCAATGTAAGGATTATGATTATAAAAATGTAGAGGAACGTAAAAATAAGGTCATATATGAGTATATGAAGGAAAAAGATAGGTGGCAATGTTTTTCAACGATAGAAGTAAGTAGCTTGATTTTGTCGAGTGCATTAGAACAAGGGAAAACAGAATTTGAAAAGTATATAGATAAAGTCACTTCAGAAAATAAAGGGACTATTTTAAGTATAGGGGACAAAATAAAATTCAAGGAACTGTTAAGCCAAATACAGTATATGTTTGATGAATGCAAGAAATATTCCTTGCTTGAAGCAGATACTAAAAAAATGGAATCGGAAAGGATAAATGAATATTGCGAGTTCTATCTAAGTACAATAAAAGAATATAAAAAGAGTATAAGTAATTTAATGTCCGGATTTTCATGTTATGAAATTCAAAGTGACAAATTAAAAGGAAAGCAGCAAAAGCAATATCACTTATATACATTTTTGATGCAACAAATGGGTAATAACATAAGGTGTTCAGGCAATCCCTTTAATGATAACTTTACGGATGAAAATTATAGAATGTTTGTTAAAAAAATTGATAAGTTAATAAAGCTTATTATTAGGCGAGATGAGAATATAAAGAATGAGAATACAAGAATATGTATAGATGCGATCCGAAATCCGTATGAAGCTATGTATTTTAAAGATAAATATAAGGCATTTCGCTTAGTGGCTATAAATACTGATGATAGAGATAGAAAAGGAAGACTAGTAAATCTAAATACGGAAGAATTAGAAAACTTGGATGAAATTGAATATGCACAAAAAATGAAGGAACCTCAAGAAGTTTTTTATCATCAAAACATTCAAGGTTGTCTTGAAATAGCGGATATACATATTTATAATCCAGATATTTACAATGATAAATACTATGAATTAACAACGCAGATTTTGAAATATGTTTCACTCATGTTACATCCGGGATTGGTTACGCCTACACATATAGAACGATGTATGCAATTGGCATACAATGCAAAATTTAATTCGGGATGTTTGTCAAGGCAAGTAGGCGCAGTAGTAACGAGAGCAGATTATTCAATACAATCAGTTGGATGGAATGATGTTCCCAAGGGACAAATATCTTGTAACCTTCGAGATGCAAATGGGTATTGTAAAAATAAGGATAAAGAGTCATTTAGTGAGTATGAGATAGAAAATAAAGAGTTTTCTAATTCGATGCTTAAAATATCGAATGCATCCAAAAACAAGACTAGTGGAAGATGTATGTCATATTGTTTTAAAGATGTATATAATGGTTTGAAAGGAGAAAAAAATCAAGTTTATACAAGGGCATTACATGCTGAGGAAAATGCGTTTTTGCAGATTTCAAAGTATGGAGGTACAGAAGTTAAAGGGGGATGCTTATTTACAACCGCAAGTCCTTGTGAGTTATGTGCCAAAAAAGCTTACCAATTAGGAATAGAAAAAATATATTATATTGATCCATACCCTGGTATTTCTCAAAGTCATATACTTACTTTTGGCAGTACAGGTAATCCTGAAATGAAATTGTTTTATGGAGCAATTGGGCAATCATATCTTGATTTTTATCAACCTAGAATATCTATAAAAGATGAATTAGAAATGGTAACAGGTGTGAATGTCAAATCTGTTGTAAAATCTATGGAAAACAAATCTGATGTTGAGTTTCAGGATATTGAATATGAAAATATAGAGATAAAACTGGAATTTAAAGGAAGTAGAAATATTGTTGAAAGTACTAGGAAGATTAGTGCTACAATTCAAAAGAATAGTATGGAAAAAATTACAAAACGTATAATTTGGACTGGCAGTTCATATGAAAAAACACAACTTATTGCGGGAGAAAGTGATGAGGATTTGCAGTTACTTGAAACAAGTAAAAAATCCCCATTTACTTACGATATTTGTATGGGGAACAAGAGAAATAAGGGTGATAGTATAAATTACCAAGTTATTACTAGAGTAAAGGATGAAAAACAAGTAATGGAACCTTATTTTGCACACATGGTAAAAAATCTGACTAAGAAATTAAAAATCATAGTTAAGGCGCCAGAAAATCTATTGCGAGATGTGAAAACTACTATGTACGCTGACTTGGAAATGAAAACTAAAATCAAGGAGTCAAATATTCAGGGAAATCTAATGGATAACTATGTAGAATTTGTTTACGAAATTAGTGATGCAAATGTAAATTATACATACGCAATTGAATGGAATTTTGAATGAAGCTAGGGTAAAGTTTTTGTAGGAAAATAAAAAAATAGAAAGCACCGGATTCCTGTGT
>ENA-OPWC01000861-OPWC01000861.1-human-gut-metagenome-genome-assembly--contig:-NODE-861-length-23342-cov-2.974793_pt1 | contig 23342 bp, 24 predicted proteins | sample MGYA00241504_ERZ502000 | MGnify/ENA primary metagenome ERZ502000 (study PRJEB25962, sample SAMEA2042005) | human gut metagenome | biome: human gut; feature: human-associated habitat; material: faeces...
TTCGCCTGCTTGCAGGCGGAAACGTCAGATTGCGGTTTGATAGGGCGAATGCCCGACATCGAAGGAAACGCGAAGCGTTTACGAGATGCATTGCTCATTACCGTAGGGACGATTCGCCTGCTTGCAGGCGGAAACGTCAGATTGCGGTTTGATAGGGCGAATGCCCGTCGCATTACCGTGGAATTTAGAAAGGATAAATTATGGATATCTCTTCTATATACGGCAGTTCCGCTCTGGACAGCACCGCATACACCAATGCGGCGAACCAGACGGCTTCCAAATTGCAGAACCAGCTAAACGGTTCGGATTACACCAAAGCAACAGACGATGAACTGATGGATGCCTGCAAGCAGTTCGAGGCTTATTTCCTGGAGCAGATGTTCAAGGAAATGATGAAGACCATCCCTGAGAGCGATGAGACTTCTTCTTCCAACTCCCAGCTTATGGATTACTATAAGGATGAGATGGTACAGCAGATCGCATCCGACTCTACGGAGCAGAACAGTCTGGGACTGGCACAGATGCTATATGAGCAGATGAAGCGTAATTACAATCTTGAGTAGCGACTTCGGGCTGCCATTTCTGGCAGCCCTGATCTTTTTTATCTTACGCCGCCACCGCGGTGACCTCTTCCCAATTCGGAGAGAACAGCCTTGAAACCCACAAATTAACAGACAGATAGTATGAGGAATAAAAATGGAGACGATTACAGGTTTTGTAGACCATATTGTGTTTCAAAACAGTGAAAACGGATATACGGTAATGATCCTGTCGACAGAAGGGGAAGAGATGACCTGTGTCGGTATGTGCAAAGGACTGACCCAGGGAGAAAATATTTCCGCAGAGGGAGAATACATAGAACATCCCGTATACGGCCGACAGTTCAAGATCCAGAGCTACGAGACCGTAACACCGACCGACCGCGTGGGAATGGAACGGTATCTGGGTTCCGGAGCAATCCGGGGAGTCGGTGAGGCACTGGCAGCCAGAATCGTAAAAAAATTCGGAGACGATACTTTCCGCATCATCGAGGAGGAGCCGGAGCGTCTGGCTGAGGTAAAGGGGATCAGCGAACGCAAGGCACAGGAGATCGCTATCCAGATGGAAGAAAAAAAGGATCTCCGGGAAGCACTGGTCTATTTACAGCAATACGGAATCAGTAATACTCTTGCCGTAAAAATATATAATACCTATGGTATGGAAATGTACAGCGTTATGCGGGAGAATCCCTATCGCCTGGCAGAGGATGTCAGTGGTGTGGGATTCCGTATCGCGGACGAGATCGCAGGGAAGATCGGCATTCATACCGACTCGGATTACCGCATCCGCAGTGGCATTCTGTATACCCTGCTGCAGGCGGTGGGAGAAGGTCATTGTTATCTGCCGTTGGATCTTCTGCTGCGCAGAGCTTCCGAACTATTGGGGGTATCAGAGGAAAATATCCGTCCTCAGGTGGATAACCTTATCATGGACCGAAAGCTTGTGGCAAAGGGAGAAGCAGTATTTGCTTCCTCTTATTACTATGCGGAGTTGAATTGTGCCAATATGCTCAGGAATCTGAATATCCCTATGGTGGAGGCAGAAAATCTTCCCTCCCAGGATGCAGCGATCCGCAAACGTCTGGAACGCATGGCGGAAAATCTGTCCATGGAACTGGATGAACTGCAGCTGAAAGCGGTGGAGGAAAGTATCAAAAATGGCCTGTTTATCCTGTCCGGAGGTCCCGGCACCGGAAAAACCACCACCATTAATATGATCATCCGATTCTTTGAATCGGAAGGCATGGACATTTTTCTGGCAGCACCTACGGGCAGAGCAGCCAAGAGAATGACGGAAGCCACCGGATTTGAGGCGAAGACCATTCATCGTCTGTTGGAACTGAACAGTGCCCTGTCGGAAGACGACACCAGAAAGGCAAATTTCGAGCGGAACCAGGAGAACCCCTTAGAGGCGGATGTGGTGATCATTGATGAAATGTCCATGGTGGATATTCAACTGTTTCAGGCGCTTCTGAAAGCAATTCTTCCGGGAACACGACTGATCCTGGTGGGAGATGTGGATCAGCTGCCCAGTGTGGGACCCGGACAGGTATTGCGGGACCTCATGAACAGCCGGGCGTTCTCCACGGTAACTCTGGAGAAGATCTTCCGGCAGGCCGGACAAAGTGACATTGTCGTCAATGCCCATCGGATTAACAGAGGAGAGCAGATCACTCTGGACAATAAGTCAAAGGATTTCTTTTTACTGGAAAGAAATGACGTAAATGTCATATATAAGCACATGATCCAGCTGATTCAGGATATGCTGCCCAGATATGTGGGAGCCACCTCCTTTGATATTCAGGTACTGACCCCTATGAGGAAGGGAAGTCTGGGCTGTGAGACGTTGAATGAGATCTTACAGCGTTATCTGAATCCAGCGGATCCTCATAAAAAGGAGCATGCCTATGGCAATACCGTTTTCCGGGAAGGCGATAAGGTCATGCAGATCAAAAACAATTACCAGATCGAATGGGAGATCGTCGGGAGATACAATATTCCCATCGACAAGGGAATGGGCGTATTCAACGGAGATATGGGAAGGGTTAAGGAAATCAATGATACCATGTCCACACTGCTGGTGGAATTCGATGACGGAAGACGGGTCAACTATCCTTTCTCGGCATTGGAGGAACTGGAACTCTCTTATGCCATTACGATCCATAAGTCCCAGGGAAGCGAATATCCTGCGGTGATCCTGCCACTGTTGGGCGGCCCCAGAATGCTGTTCAACCGCAACCTTCTGTACACCGGAATTACCCGTGCCAGGAACTGTGTCACCATTCTGGGAAGCAGTGAGACCGTGCGGAACATGATCGAGAATGTCAGCGAGAATCGCAGATATACGGGATTGGAGCAGCGGATCCGGGAGATCTGCTGCCTGCCGGAAAATGATACACCGTAGACGGAAAACAAAACGGGAGCCTGAGATTGCAGAAAGAGATCAGAAAAACCATAAGCAAAATAAAGGAAACGGGATTACAGCTGCTGTTTCCCGGAAGATGCCCGGTCTGTGACGGGATCGTCCGTCCTTTTGGCAGGAAAATCTGCCCGGAATGTCTGCCTAAATTAAAGCCGGTGACGGCTCCGTGGTGTATGCGTTGCGGAAAGAAACTGGCGGAGGAACGGGAGTATTGCGGTGATTGTATGCACCGGGAACATAAATACGACAGAGCCAGAACTTTATACGAATACAGGGATGTGGCTCCGTCAATCTATCGTTTTAAGTATAGTGGACGGCAGGAATACGGCGATTTTTTCGGAGAAGAAATGGCGCGTCTGTTGGGAGATTTTATCGGCCGGGTGCGTCCGGACGTTATAGTTCCGGTGCCGCTGTACCGTGGGAAACTGCGGAAAAGAGGATATAACCAGGCAGCATGTCTGGCAAGGGCTTTGGGCAGAAGCCTGGAACTGCCGGTGGATGAGAAACTGGTAAAACGGGTGAGAAATACAGCACCGATGAAGCATTTAAATCCCACAGAACGGCAAAATAATTTGAAAAAGGCTTTTATTATAGGCAGAAATGATGTAAAATTATATGACCGGATTATTCTGGTGGATGATATTTATACAACAGGTACGACCCTGGATGAGATCGCAGCACTGTTAAAAGAGCACGGAGTGTCAAAAGTGTATTGCGTGACATTGGCCTGTGGGTCTGGTGTATGATCAGGAAGGTGTGAGATACTATGAATATAAGAAATTGCAGAATGTGCGGACATATTTTTAACTATGTGGCAGGACCGTTTCTGTGCCCGCATTGCCGTGAGAAGATGGAAGCCAAGTTCCAGGAGGTAAAGGAATACATCCGTAATAACCCCGGTGTAAGTATTCAGGATGTATCGGAGAACTGTGACGTGGAGCCGTCCCAGATCCAGCAGTGGCTGAGAGAAGAGAGACTGGAACTGACAGAAGGATCCAGTATTCTGCTGAACTGTGAGAAATGCGGAGCACCGATCCGCAGCGGAAGATTTTGCGAAAAGTGCAAATATGATATGGCCATGGATCTGCAGAGTGTACTGCCGAAGAAGCAGACTGCGCCCCAGCAGAGCCCCAGAACATCCAGAGACGGAGAAAGAATGCGTTATCTGTAAGCATTTGTAAGCGGAGGAATTATGCTGAACGAAGAAAAAGTCATACTGATGACGCAAATGGCATCTTATGAAGAGAATGAAGGCAAAAAGAATATGGCCATCGGCCGTTATTTCCGCAGTGACTACATTGCCATACAGGTGTTGAAGTCCATTCTGTGCGCGACGATCGCGTATGGAGTCTGCTTTGCGTTGTTTGTGTTCTATGATTTTGAGAATTTCATGCAGGATATTTACAAGATGGACCTGATCGGTTTTGGAAAAAATGTTCTGCTGTACTATGGAATAACGGTTGTAGTGTATGGAGCGGCATCTTATCTGATCTGCTCTCTGCGCTATGCACGGGCGAAAAAGAGCCTGAAATGCTATTATAACAATCTGAAGAAGTTGAATTCCATTTACAATGAGTAAACGGCCTACACAGATTGACCTGGAGGAAATATGACTGCTTTACTGGAATTAAGAGAGAATCTCAAGAAGATCTACAGCAGAAATGAAGCTTTTATTCTGCCGGTGATCAAGTTTTTACTCAGCTTTATCGTGCTGAGCATCATAAACGGCAAAATGGGATATATGACAAAGCTGGATAACATGGCCATCGTGCTGATCGTATCGTTGCTGTGTTCTTTCCTGCCCACCGGATTTATGGCTTTTTTTGCAATGATGTTTGCAGTGCTTCATATGTATGCACTCTCTATTGAAACCGCGGCGGTTGGGCTGGTTGTTTTCCTGTTGCTGTATCTGCTGTTTCTCAGATTTACCGCGAAGGAAGCACTGGTAGTGGTACTGACCCCGGTGCTTTGTATGCTGAAGCTGCCCTATGTGATGCCTGTGGCAATGGGACTGATCGGAACCCCGGCGTCCTGCGTATCTGTAGGCTGCGGTGTTGTGGTGTATTATCTGCTCCAGACGGTGATCACCAATGCTCCGACCATCAACTCCATGGGAGCAGAGGAAGCCACTGCCAAACTGCGCCTGCTGATTGACGGAATGCTGGGGAACAAGGCAATGCTGGTGACGATCGCAGCATTTGCCATTACCGTGATCGTGGTGTATCTGATCCGGAGAATGAGTGTGGATCACTCCTGGACCATTGCCATGGTTGCCGGCGTTATGATCGAAGTGATGATCCTGCTGGTGGGAGATCTGATGTACGATACCAATCTCTCCATCGTCAGCGCACTGTTAGGTGCCGTTGTTACGCTGATCGCCTGCAAGATCATAGAATTTTTCCGATTCTGTCTGGACTATAGCAGAACGGAGAAAGTACAGTTTGAAGATGACGAGTATTATTACTATGTAAAGGCAGTGCCCAAAATGACAGTTGCGGCGCCCACCAATACAGTGAAGAAAATCAATACACAGCGACGTCCGGCAGGTCAGCAGACCAGAACCTCCGGACAGGGTACGAGATCTGCAGGCCAGACCTACAGAAGTACGGCACATACCGGCAGGCCCTCAGAAGGAACAGGCCGAAGTGTTGTGACAGAACGTACCCCCGCCAGAAACGGAGTTCCTTACGGACAGCAGGGCGGTTACCGCGGACACGAGATGTCCGGTGGCAGAAGTGTCACCATAGGCGGCAATCACACGAATCCTCAGGATGACTCCGATGATTATGAAGAATTGTTCTGAAGGGATTAATGGAAAATGCAATTAGGGGATAAGCTGGCAGAATATATTAAAAATTTCAGCAGTTACCGCACAACCATGGATTTCGGCGATGTGGCCGAGATCCTGATCATTGCGGTACTACTGTATTATGCGTTAGTGTGGATGAAGACGACCCGGGCATGGGTATTGCTCAAGGGTCTGGTTGTCATCCTCATTTTTTTGCTGTTGGCTTATTTTTTCCGTATGACTACCATCCTGTGGATGGCCCAGAATGTTCTGGGATTTGCGGTGACAGCCCTCATAGTGGTGCTACAGCCGGAATTGAGAAAGGCATTGGAGGAACTGGGCAAGAAGAATATTATCAGTTCTGTATTACCTTTTGACAACAATCATCGTGTGGACGAGGGATTTTCCGAGAAGACCATTAATGAGATCACCAAAGCCTGTGTGGAGATGGGCAAGGTCAAGACCGGTGCCCTGATCGTTATCGAACAGAAGGTTTCCCTGCGGGATTATGAGAGAACGGGAATCGATGTGGATGGTATCGTGACCAGCCAGCTGCTGATCAATATTTTCGAGCACAACACCCCGCTGCATGACGGTGCTGTGATCGTACAGGGGAACCGGGTAGCCTCTGCCACCTGTTATCTGCCGCTGTCGGATAACCTGGGACTGAGCAAGGAACTGGGTACCAGACATCGTGCCGGTGTGGGTATCTCGGAGGTGACAGATTCCCTGACGGTGATCGTATCCGAAGAGACGGGTAAGATCAGCGTTGCATACGAAGGAAAGCTGGAGCGGAATCTGGATGCGGAGACTCTTCGCGACAGAATGCATAAGATCCTGAACAATACCGGAGAGGAACACAAAAATCTGCGAATCTGGAAGGGAAGGAGCCGTGAGAAGAAATGAAAAAATTACTGACACGTAATCTTGGACTGAAGCTTGCTTCTCTGGTGCTGGCCTTTGTATTGTGGTTTCTGGTGGCACAGATCTATGATCCGAAGGACACGGTAACCTTCAATAATATCCAGGTCAGACTGATTAACACAGATCTGCTGGAGCAAGAAGGAAAAGTATATGAGGTGCTGGACAACAGTAATCTGGTAAGAGTAACGGTAACAGGCCCCCAGAGTATTGTAAAATCCGAATTGCGCAGAAACGATATTGTAGCGGAAGCGGATATGAGCAAACTGACAGATATCAATACGATCGCCATCACTTATTATTGTGAGAATATCAGCAACGATTCCGTGGAGATCAGGGGTAATCACGATTCCGTGCGCCTGAATGTGGAAGACAAGGCCAGCAAATGGATCAAACTGGAGAGCACCACGCTGGGAGAGGTGGCATCCGGTTATATGATCGGCAATGTAACGTTGGATCAGACCAACATCGAAGTAACCGGACCTAAATCAGCGATCTCACAGATCGATCATGCCGGAGTGGACATCAATGTAGCAGATTCCACCAGCAGTCTGTCGGCTAATGTGGACATTAAGCTGTATGATGCGGACGACAATGAACTATCTCTGGAAACTGTCAAGAAAAACGTGGATTCTGCGCATATGACAGTAGAAGTGCTGGCAACGAAGGAAGTACCGGTAGAGATTGAATATATGGGTGTACCTGAGGACGGTTATATGGCTACCGGTGAAGTAGAGAGTAGCAGGTCTACAGTGAAGATCGCCGGAACGGCATCAGCACTGTTGGGAGTATCTGCCATTACCGTACCGGAGGATCGTATGAATATTACCGGACAGTCCAGCGATCTGGTGGATATCATTAATCTGAAGGAGTACCTGCCCGCTAACGTCAGACTGGCGGATAAGAGCTTTGACGGCAAGATCACTGCAACGGTATACATTGAACCGATCGCGACCAAGGACCTGTCCGTACCGGCAGAGAACATTACGATCAGCGGTGTGCCGGAGGGAATGGAGGCAGAGATCACTACAGAGGCGGAGACTTATGATATCACGGTATCCGGCCTGGACAGAGATATCAGTATTCTGCGGGATGATACGGTGACGGGAGTACTGGATCTGGAGAAATGGATGGATGACAACAATGTAGAAGAACTGACACCGGGAAATTACACGATCCCTGTGACGTTTAACCTGTCGGAGGATATCATGGTAGAAAATGATGTCAATATCCACATCCGACTGAAGAATCAGGATACAAATAATTAAAAGATAGAATGAGAGGTTTTTTATCATGGCTAGAATGTTTGGAACAGATGGTGTACGAGGAATTGCCAACGAGGAACTGACTCCGTTGCTTGCCATGCAACTGGGGCAGGCAGGTGCCTATGTACTTACGAAGGAAAATGAGCACAAACCCACGATCATGGTGGGTTGTGATACCAGAATTTCCGGAGATATGCTGGCGAATGCGTTGATGGCAGGAGCCTGCTCCGTAGGAGCCAACTGTGTCTACGTAGGTGTGATTCCCACTCCTGCGGTTGCTTATCTGACCAAGAAATACAAAGTAGATGCCGGCGTTGTGATCTCCGCATCCCACAATCCGGTAGAGTTCAATGGTATTAAATTCTTTGACGGTAACGGCTATAAGCTTCCCGATGCCATGGAAGATGAGATCGAGGCATTGATCCGTAACAATATGCCCGGTATCAAATTTCCCATCGGTCCCGGAGTCGGCAAGATCAAGTACCGTACCGATGCCAGAGAAGAGTACATCAATCATGCCATGAGAGCGGTCAATGTGGATCTGACCGGACTGAAGATCGTGGTGGATTGTGCAGAGGGTGCCTCTTTCTATACATCCGTAGAATGCCTGAAAGAACTGGGCGGCAGCGTGGTGGCCATTCACAACAATCCGGACGGTACCAATATCAATGCCAACTGTGGTTCCACCCATATGGAAGAACTGCAGGCCAGAGTGGTCTATGAAAAGGCCAATGTCGGTCTGGCCTTCGATGGAGACGCAGACAGACTGCTGGCTGTGGATGAGAACGGTAATATCGTCGATGGTGACCAGATCATGGCAATCGTAGGCAACTACATGAGGAGCAAGGGTACTCTGAAGAAGGATACCATCGTGGCAACCGTTATGAGTAATCTGGGATTCTTCCTGATGGCAGAGAAGAATGCCATCCATATGGAGAAGACCAAGGTAGGTGACCGCTATGTACTGGAGCGCATGAAGGAGATCGGCGCCAGCCTCGGCGGCGAACAGTCCGGTCACATTATTTTCCTGGATGAGAATACCACCGGAGACGGACTACTCAGTGCACTGCATCTGCTGCAGGTCATGGTGGATACCGGAAAGCCTCTGTCAGAATTGGCTAAGGTGATGGAAGTACTGCCCCAGGCATTGGTAAATGCCAAAGTGGCCAATCACAAAAAAGAGAAATATATGGAATATCCGGAGATCGCAGCAGCCATTGGGAAACTGGAAGAAAAATTCGCCGGAGAGGGCCGTGTCCTGATCCGTCCTTCCGGAACCGAACCGCTGGTAAGAGTCATGATCGAAGGAAAGGATCAGCAGGTGATCCAGGAAGAAGCACGGAAGCTTGCCAACCTGATACAGGATATCATGTTCTAGCAGACAGATTCCGAAAGTTGTCTGGTAAAAGCCCTTGTGAATGCTTTTCATTCATGCTATGATAGAAATGTAAATGAAAAGTAAAATCATAAACACTAGAGAAAATAATGCAGAATAATATAGATATTGGAGGGTTTATTATATGGTAAGTCAGAAAGTCGTAATCAAGAATCCCACGGGCCTGCATCTGCGTCCCGCCGGAATTCTGTGCAAGGAGGCAATGCAGTTCAAGTCATTGATCACCTTCAAATTTCGTGAAAATACTGCAAATGCCAAGAGCGTACTCAGTGTATTGGGTGCTTGCGTAAAATGTGGGGATGAGATCGAATTCGTATGTGAGGGTGAGGATGAGGCAGAAGCCCTGAAGACCCTGGTAGAAGCCGTAGAGAACGGTCTGGGAGAATAACAGGATCGTCATAGAGGAAGATTACAGAGGCTGTGCATATTGAAGATGCGCAGCCTTTTCCTATGGAACTGTCTTAAGCCATGGAAAAAATAGTTTCATACACAAAGGATTTATGCTATGCTGTAACTATTCAGAGCGGATTTAGAAAATGTGATTCTGAAAAGTTTATAGTACATGAGGGAGAGAAAATTAAATGGAAGAAAAAAGCATGAAGAAAAGTTTTTCCAGCTTAGGTTTCCGATTCCTGATCGGAACACTGGTCATCTACGCAGTGCAGATGGGAGTAATGACCATCGTAGGTGCGGTGAAGCCGGAATGGCTGCAGGACACCACCATAAGCCTGATCCTGGCAGTATTACCACTGTATCTTGTGGGTATGCCGGTTCTGATCGCTGTGGTAAAGCGGATGCCCGGGGAAGCACCCGCGAAGAAAAGCATTACACCGGGACAGTTTGTTCTGGCACTGATCATGTGTTTTGCACTGATGTATTGTGGTAATCTGGTGGGAACGCTGATCACCACTGTCGTAGGGGCATTAAAAGGCTCCGCAGTGGACAATGCACTGATGACCTATGCCACCGGATCCAATATGATCGTTACATTTCTCTATATGGTGATCTGCGCGCCGATCCTTGAGGAATATATTTTCAGGAAACTGATCGTGGATCGTACCGTAAAATACGGACAGGGAGTAGCTGTTGTTCTGTCCGGTCTGATGTTCGGATTGTTCCATGGCAACCTGAATCAGTTTGCCTACGCATTTTTACTGGGAATGTTTCTGGCATTTCTGTATGTGAAGACCGGAGAACTGAAAGTGACCATCGGCTTGCATATGTGCATTAATTTTATGGGTGCCGTAGTCAGTGTACTGTTATTGAAAGCAATCCATCTGGAGGAATACCAGGAAGTCATTATGAACGGGGCAGATTCACAGGCTGTCATGGACTACATGATGAAGTACCTGCCGGGCTGGATCGGCTATATGATCTATGTATTGTTTATTCTGGCAGTATTGGTTACGGGAATCGTATTGTTCATTGTATATCGTAAGAAGCTGAAATTAGAGCCGGGACAGATTGCAAAGGGACGGAGATTCAAGACCGTGATCGGCAATCCGGGAATGATATGCTACTGTATTTTCTGGATCGCCATGATCATTATCCAGATGTTCCCGGAGATTGTTACGGCAATTACGGGAAATCTGTAAAAAGAACGGCTGTGGCAGAACATCGCCGCAAAGGAGATCGGAAGTTATGTACGCATTTGACAGTAGAATACGTTACAGCGAGACAGACAGTGAAGGGTATCTTACGCTGGACGCATTACTGAATTATTTTCAGGATTGTTCCACCTTCCATTCGGAGGATGTGGGGCTGGGAATCGGTTATATGAAGGAGATTGGTCAGGTCTGGGTCCTTTCCTCTTGGCAGATCGTGGTGAACCGTTATCCGAAATTAGGGGAAAAAGTAAAGATCGTGACGCTGCCCTATGAGCTAAAAGTATTTTTGGGATACCGTAATTTTGCCATGCTGGATGAACAGGGAGAATATCTGGCGAAAGCCAATTCCTTATGGAGTCTGCTGGATGTCGGCACCGGCAAACCGGTAATGGTGAACGAAGCCATGCATAAGGGCTACGAAATAGACGAAAAGCTGGACATGGAGTATGCCCCCCGCAAAATTGCCGTGCCGGAAGGTGGAGAACTGTTGGAACCCATCGTGGTGAAAAAACACCACCTGGACACCAACCATCATGTAAACAATGGGCAGTATGTAAATATTGCCATGGAGTATCTGCCGGATGATTTTGTGATCCGTCAGATGCGGGCGGAATACAAGAAACAGGCATTCCTGGATGATGTATTGCATCCGTATGTAGTGTCTACAGAGAATGACTACGTCATCTGCCTGCAGGACGAAGCCGGGAAACCTTATGTATCAGTGGAATTTCAGGGACAGTAATCCTATGCTGTCAGAACAGGAGAGAACGTGGAATTGAGATTAGGCGAAAAACAGACGCTGGTAATAGTGAAAAAAGTAGAATTCGGAGTGTATCTGGCAACGAAGGAAGCACCGGAAGACAAAGTGCTGCTGCCGGCGAAGCAGGTGCCGGAAGGAGCAAAGGTCGGAGATGAACTGGAAGTATTCCTGTACCGGGATTCCAGTGACCGTCTGATCTCTACGACGAGAACCCCGAAGCTGTGTATGGGACAGGTGGCTCTGCTCACTGTAGTACAGGTAGGGAAAGTAGGGGCTTTCCTGGACCGGGGACTGGAGAAGGATCTGCTCCTGCCCTTTAAGCAGCAGACCCGCAAGGTAAAGACCGGAGAACAGGTGCTGGCAGCCCTCTATATCGACAAGAGCGGCAGACTGTGTGCGACCATGAATGTCTATGAACATCTGCGCACGGACAGCCCGTACAAAAAAGACGATAAGGTAACCGGCCGGATCTATGAGATCAGCAAGAATTTCGGTGCGTTTGTGGCAGTGGATAACTGCTTTTCCGGACTGATCCCGAAAAAAGAACTGTTCGGAGATACCGAGCTCAGGATTGGCGATCAGGTCACTGCCAGAGTAGTAAAAGTGTTGGAAGACGGTAAGCTGACACTGAGTGTCCGGGAAAAAGCCTATCTGCAGATTCAGAAGGATGCGGAGAAGATCGAGAGACTGCTGGACAGCTATGAAGGTTCTCTGCCGTTTAATGATAAGGCGGCGCCGGAGGTCATTGCCCATGAGACCGGCATGAGCAAGAACGAGTTCAAGCGCGCGGTAGGACATCTGTTAAAAGAAGGCAAGATCCAGATCACGGAGAAAAATATTCGCAGGGTGCGTGGATAGTGTGGAAAAAACAAAAAAAGTGTGCTATAGTAAGAACGTAATCTGAGAGATATGAACAGATACAGGAGGTGTTATCATGGATATCGCAGGATTATCAATGTCAATGGCTTCAAATAATCTGCAGACGAAAATCGGAACGGCTGTGCTGAGCAAGGCGATGGATACGAACGAAGCACTGGGACAGGGAATCGTCCAGATGATTGATTCCGCTGCTATGGAGCGCAGCGTAACACCGGAACTTGGTGCGAATATCGATCTGCGGATTTAGCGCAGAAATAATACATAATAAACGCTAAGACAAAAAGAGTTCGGAATATTAGTTTTCCGAATTCTTTTTTTGCGCGTATTTAAAAGAAAAAGGCATTTTTACTAAAAAATGCATAAAAAACTATTGCATTTTTACCAGTTTTTCTGTAAATTTATATATGATATGGACTCTCATATCATTTTTCGGGGTTATAGCAAAAGAGAAGTATGTTTGGGGACTGAAGGAGCAGAAGATGATATCAAATCAGATTTTACAGAACACCATTGAAGGATTGAAAGGAATCGCCAGAGTGGAATTGTGTGTCATGGATGTGGATGGCAAGGAAGTAGCAGCCACCATGGATATGGGCAACTGTTCCAAGCCCGCGGTGGAATTCGCGGCATCACCGGCGGACTCCCAGGAGATCCAGGGATATCAGTATTTCAAGATCTATGATGAGCAGCAGCTGGAGTATATTCTCGTAGCCGGAGGTACCGGTGAGGATGTCTATATGATCGGCAAAATGGTTGCGTTTCAGATCCAGAATCTGCTGGTGGCCTATAAGGAGAGATTTGATAAGGACAATTTCATCAAGAATCTGCTGCTGGATAATCTGCTGCTGGTGGATATTTACAGCCGTTCCAAGAAGCTGCATATTCAGACAGACGTGCCCAGAGTGGTCATGATCGTGGAATCTGCGGGAGGCAAGGATAATAATGTCCTGGAACTGGCCAGAACTCATTTTGGCAGCAACAGCAAGGATTTCATCACAGCGGTAGACGAGAGCAACGTGATCGTGGTGAAAGAATTCGCAGAGACCGATACCGGCAAAGAAATTGAAAAATCGGCAAGAGCACTGGAAGCGGCTCTCCTGAAGGAAGGTATCCGTGAGATCCGTATTGCATACGGTACCATTGTACATGAGATCAAAGAAGTCAGCCGTTCCTACAAGGAAGCAAAGATGGCTCTGGATGTAGGCAAAATCTTCTTTGACGAGAGAGATATTATCGCATACAGTGAACTGGGAATCGGCCGTCTGATCTATCAGCTGCCCATTCCTCTGTGCAAAATGTTTATCCGTGAGATATTCGGAGGCAAGAGCCCGGATGATTTTGATGAGGAGATGGGAACCTGTATTTTGCAGCAGGGAAAAAATATTAAGATAGCAGTTCTGGTCAGTCTGAATCCAGAGGAGTATGTTAATATTCTGCTGTATCGTGAAGAAACCCGGATAGGAAAAGGAGGACGGCAGGCGGATGTCTGTATCGATAGGGATGTGATCAGCCGTGTTCATGCAAAAATTCTGAGAAGAGAGGAAGAATATTTTCTGATGGATCTGGATTCGACAAATGGAACGTACATAAACGGAAAAAGACTTGGCGGGGATGGCATGGAAAAACTACAGCAGGGTGACCGCATTTCTTTTGCGGATCTGGAATACATTTTTCAATTACAATAAAGATAGCACATGATATGTCAGAAATGACGGATGAGAATTGTAAAACTAAAAAAAACATAAAAAATACACCTTTGTCTGTTACAGAAAGACTTCCTGTAGTATACTGAAATCTTAGAATGTTGGGGAAAACTTAAGGCATAAAATCACGCTTGTGCAAAAATGTCGCAGTCATTCTTAAGGGTGGTTTCAGGCGTTAAACCTGGCATCATATTATACAGAAGGAGGTGAAAAAGTAGCGAATGGATGAAATCAGGGATTTTTTGAGATCTCGTTCGGTTGCAAATCTTACGGTTGTCATCATTAATGTTGCAGTATTTCTGATCCTGTCCTGTTTTGGTGATACAGAAAATGCAGATTTTATGGCGGCACATGGAGCAAGTTACACTCCTTATATCGTGCAGGATGGAAAATATTATCTTCTGATCACCAGCATGTTTTTACATTTTGGATTGAGCCATCTGTTTAACAATATGGTAGTGCTGATCTTCATGGGAGATATACTGGAAAAGAAACTTGGAAAAATAAGATATCTTCTGATTTATTTTGGAGGAGGTATTGCAGGAAACTGCCTGTCCGTTTATATGGACATAAAAAGAGCGGAATTTCCGGTTTCAGCGGGTGCATCCGGTGCAATTTTTGCTGTGATGGGTGCAATCCTGTGGCTGGTAATAAAAAACAAAGGAAAGCTGGATGATATTTCCGGCCGAAAATTTGTGCTTATGATCGTGCTTTCTGTTTTCCAGGGCTATACAAGCATGGGAGTTGACAACAGTGCACATATCGGTGGTCTGATCATGGGCTTTCTGTTATGTATGATTCTCAGGATAGGGGTAAAACAATCCGAAGATGACTACCTGACATATGATTAAGCAGTGTGCCTGATTTATCCGGATTATCAGGAGTGTTTTTACTGTCGGAAGTCTCTTCCGGAAAAAGAAAAGCAATACTGCCGTGGTGTGCCTCGATAATACCTCTGGCGATCGGAAGTCCAAGACCGGTACCGTTTGGTTTTGTAGTGACAAACGGTTTAAAAAATTCAGTCTGCTGTTCTTTGGAGATGGAAGCTCCGTCATTTATGATATCGATCTGAAGGCAGTCCTGTTTTTCAACAACAGAAAAAGATACAGACTGTGCGGCAGATTCAAAGGAGTTGCGGAGAAGATTGGTAAGAGCCTGATTTAATTTCAGGGGATCAACCGAAAGTGTCGGCAAATTTTCCGGAACAGAAATCTGATAGGAAATCGGGGAATCCGGAAAAAGCAGATATACAGACTCGGATAATTTTAAGAGGAACGGAGACATTTCCGTAGCACTGAACTGACAGCGAAAGGTGTTGTTGTAGCAGGAAAGATCATCGAGAAGTCTGCGAAGAAAAAGCATTTCTTCGGTGATATCACTCCAGAGTTCGTTCTGCTTTAATTCCGGATGATCTTTTTCAAGTAACTGGAGATAGCTGTTGATCAGAGTGACCGGATTGCGTACTTCATGTGATACTTTTGAAAGAGCAAAGCGGTAGTCTTCAAGTTGTTTTTCGAGAGAAGGTTTATCAGCAGCCATAGTGTATTCCTCCGATTTCTGATTTTTTATTGATTTCAGGATTTTGACCCTAGTATATTAAAAAGTGTATCATTTTGGCAACAAAAAAGCAAACAGAAATAAACGACATAATTCGACAATAATTGCATAAAAACGAATAAAAGTAAAGTTTTTGGCAGGAATAAACAAAAAAGTGCAAAAAATTAGGAAAACATATTGAAATTAAAAACGAAAAGCATTAATATATAGTATAACAGATAAAGTGGATAAATTTGGGTAGCACTTTATTGGAACAACAAAAAGGAAGGGGAAATGACTTATGAGAGATGATAACTGTATTTTTTGTAAAATTGCAAATGGTGAAATTCCATCAGCTACGTTGTATGAAGATGAAGATTTTCGTGTGATTTTCGATTTGGGACCGGCGACGAAAGGACACGCTTTGATTCTGCCGAAGAATCATTTCGCCAATCTTTTTGAAATACCGGAAGATATGGATGCCAAGGCATTTATTCTTGCCAAAAAGATTGCAAAAAAAATGAAAGATGTTTTTGGATGTGACGGCGTAAACATTGTGCAGAATAACGGTGTTGCGGCAGGTCAGACGGTATTCCATTTTCATATTCATCTGATCCCGAGATATGAAGGAGATCATGCAGGCGTAACTTGGAAACCAGGAACTCTCACAGATGAGGAAAGAGAAGAGATTCTGCAGAAATGGAAGTAACAGGGGATGTCGAAATATCGGTAGGGAGAAGAGTAGGATGAACGAAAAGAAATTCACAGAAGTCTTTAATAAATATAACAGGCTTGTGCGAAAAATGGTGATCAGCAGATCTGGTAACGATATGCTGGCAGAGGAGATTTGTCAACAGGTATTCTTACAATATTTTGAGCAGATGAACAACATCTCAGAAGAGTTGATTCAGCCATGGCTTTTGCTGACAACAAGAAATATGGTCTATGATTATCTGAGAAAGATGCAAGTCCGCAAAGATACACACAGCATCAATGGAATCGAAGATTTCATGGTGATCCATGAGGATAATACAGAGCGTGTCATAACCAGATTATCTCACAATATGCTGACGGAACGTATTCTTGAAGAGTTATATGACAAGAAAAAAGAATGGTATTATGTGATCATGGACATCTGTATTTTGCAGATGAGTTATGAAGAAGCAGCGAAGCACCTAAACATTGAAGTACAGGTGCTTCGTGCAAGACTCTACAGAGCCAGAAGATATATTCGAAAGAAATATGGAGAAGAATATCAGGAACTTTAATTTTTTCCGGAAGTAACTTCTTCAATCAGAGAGGTGATTTTTGAAATAGCATCGCTCTGACCGCTTTTTTCCATAGCAGCTACATAGTCAGCACGTTTTTCGTATAGTTTATCTATGATTGGCAGTATAATAGTTGGTGCCAGATTTTCTTCGGTAAGAACTTCACTGAATCCCTGATTTTCAAAGGATTCTGCGTTGAGGATCTGGTCGCCGCGGCTGGCATTTGCGGAAAGCGGAATCAGCAGATTGGGTTTTCTGAGTGCCAGCAACTCACAAATAGCGTTTGCACCTGCTCTGGAGATGCAGACATCGGCAAGGGCAAACAGATCAGCAAGTTCTTTTTTGACGTATTCGAACTGAATATAACCTTCCATATCTGTTTTTGTCGAATCTAATTTTCCTTTACCGCAAAGATGGATGACCTGATATTTTTTCAAAAGTTCAGGCAGAATACCGCGGACGGCATCATTGACGGCAACAGATCCCTGGCTTCCGCCGATAACGAGGATAACCGGTTTGTTTGCGGCAAATCCGCAGAGGTTCAGTGCGGCAAGTTTATTGCCATGCAGAAGCTCTTCACGAATCGGTGAGCCGGTCAGGACTGCTTTTCCTTCCGGAATGTAACCCATGGTTTCAGGGAAGTTGCAGCATACTTTTGTTGCAGCAGAAAGAGAAATCTTGTTTGCAAGTCCCGGTGTCATATCGGATTCATGGATAATAACCGGGATATGGAGATGTTTGGCTGCAAGAACAACAGGAACAGCTACAAAACCGCCCTTGGAAAAAACAACATCCGGTTTCAGCTTTTTCAGGATTTTACGTGCCTCACCATAGCCTTTTAATACACGGAACGGATCAGAGAAGTTTTTTGGATCAAAATAGCGTCTCAGCTTTCCGGAAGCAATTCCATAGTAAGGTACGTTTACATCTTCAATCAGCTTTTTTTCGATTCCTTCATAGGAGCCGATATAGTGAATATCATAACCAAGTTCCCGCAGTTTTGGGAGCAGAGCAATGTTAGGTGTTACATGACCGGCGGTACCACCGCCAGTTAAGACGATACGTTTCATGTTTATCCTCCCTGTTTTGGTATTTTGCCTTTAAAGCAGACAGAAGGGGCTGTTTTAAAGGGAATATACTAAGTTTAAATATTATGATGTGATTGTCAAAAAATACTGTAAAACCACACTTGTGCAGGCACTTTGTGGTTTCAGGATTTTGACTCTGGTATCATCTTATACTGTTATTAAAAAAAGTCAAGAAGGGACTAGAGGATTTATGAAAAAGAATGAGGGGAAAATCAGGAATATTCATTCACGTCAGAACCGGGAGAACCTGAAGGAAGCTGAATTTGATTCAAAACTTTATTCAACGATGCGAAGCAATTTTGCAAAAGAGGGAAAGAAAATTGCAGGCGAGCTTGAAAATGATGAAAAACTGGATTATGTAGGTGATGCTCCGGATCTGTTAAATAAAATTGTCGGACAGCTTAGAGAAGAAGGCAAATGGGATGATAACGCCTATAGACAGGAATGTAAAAAAGAGCTTTACGATCTGTTGCCGCAGGAAGATCAGATTGCACTGAGAAGAGGACGGAAACTGGCAAAGATCGAAGAAAAATGGAAGAAGAACAGAAAAAAAATTATGCAGCGGGCAGCAATCATTGTGCTGGTCGGAGGAGTTTTTGCGGCTGGATTAGGAGCGGATGCGAGCAGAGAGCGTATTATGAATGTATGGGGAAGAGTTACAAGTACAGGGCAGAGGTTAGTTATAGATAAAACAGATGATACGACTTTGAAGGGCAAGGAAGATGAAGATAGACACAAGATAAAAGAAGAATTAGGAATTAACATACCCAAACTCATATATAAGCCAGAAGGTATGAAATATGTAAGTTATGATCTTGATACAAAGCTTCAAACAGCAAATATGAATTATTTAACTGAGAATAAAAAGTATTACTATATGTATGTAAGTAAAAAAGCAACTGATTCACAGGAAGTGATTGAGATTGATGGAAAAATTATGAATCAGCATTTGCTGAGTGTGGAATATTTAGATAAAGGTGTAAAGGTGGAACAGATTCAAGAAGATAGTGGAAGAAGTTTATATAAAGCAGATTTTTACTATAACGATGTCTATTATTTGTTCATGGGTGAAATGGAAAAAGAGCAGTTTGATGAAATAATTGAAAAAATTATGTTTTAACGCGTCACTTTTTTCCTTCTGAAACGTTTATTATAGTGTAATGTAAAAAACAGAGATAAAGGAGGAGAAAAACATGAGGATGAAGAAAGTGTTCAAAGCGATGCTGGCAGCGACGGCCTGTGCGTGTATGCTGACTATGCCGCTTAATATCCATGCGGCGGAGCCGACAGATGGTCTGGTGGTCGATGGATCGCTGCTTACTCATAATGACAGTACAGAGACAACGGAACTGTTTGAATGGCGATTTGATAGTCCAGAGTCAGATGTAGCACCATTAGGTACTTATTATGCTAAGGGTCATGCTGGAATTTCAAAAGTAAGTTCAAAATCTGCTTACATAACAGCGAGAACAGATTGCTATGAAAATTGTGATACTGTGGTAGCAGAAGTGAATTTACAGCGTCTGGAAGGAAATACTTGGGCATATGTAACAACAAGAAGTAAAACCGGAAATAATACAGGGAGTGTCAAGGTAAGCGATACGGTTCGTGTAAAATCAGGCTATTATTATCGTGTGGTATCTTTCCACAGTGCTACCAAAAACGGAAAAAGAGAGGTTGGTTCAGCTACCAGTGAGAGTCTTTATATCGGCTAGCCTGCTTTGAAGCATGAGCTGTACTGAGATTCATTGTAAAACGTATAAATTCACATCGTATGTAAATGACAATGACATAAATCTTAATATTCCTATCGCGATTGTGAATGTCTCCATCTACAGTGAATCAACGTACAGGCTGACGTGTGAATGGCGTGAATTTTATTTTTCATTGCGAAGAGAATAAATGTATTTATGATGTGTGAGTGTAACGATTTGGTGCAGGTCGAAGCATCATCCTACTGCTGAAACTGTGAAAAGCACGGAATGGTTATGTGTGAGTTTAAGCAAAAATATATTAGAGCGTGAAAAATTGTTCAGGTATGAACAAAACTCTGAAAAAACAAGCCGCCCCGGGATGCGTGAATGTCCATTACATTACCTTTCATGGCAGAACGGTTTTCGCCAAAGATATGGCGAGTGATTTAAAATAGAAACTACAAAAAACAAAAACGAAAGAATTACAAATATGCAAAAACAAAAACTGTGCATACCATGCGTGGGGCTTCCCTCCTTTGCAGTTGTGCCGGGCTTGTTCTGCAAAGGAAGTATGGTTGCATCATGCTTTTGATTGCAAGGCAAGGGGAGAGAGCGTATGCAAACGAAATATTTTAAAAATATGTTCCAGAATATTTCACAGGGAGTTATGTATTCCACAGGAGTTGCAGATTCAGAGACAAAGAACAGCTGGGTAGCCTGTTATATCTGTGCAGGAGAAAATGAGGAGTCTCTGGAATTTAAGGCAGAGAAAGCTTTTGCCGGATGTAAGGATGAGGTAAGGCTTGTGGCTGCGGGAGATGGAAGCGAGGCAACCATCCATCAGCTTATGGAATTTGTGAAAAAGAATCGTGTGGAGCAGGTGATTCTTCCTGGAAACCATGAAAAGGTGGCAAAAGAACTGCAAAGTGCCGGTGTAAAACGTGTGGTGGAGATGAAGCCGGGCAGCTCTTTATATGATGAAAAAGACTTCTGGCAGTTTAAGATACATTGTTATGGAACAGATGAGGGTTGTTTCCTTGTAATGTTTGCCGGAGATAAAGGAATAGACTGGAAAATAATGGACTGTCTGATGAGTGTCAGAATTTTTGATAAAGCCAAATGCGGCAGTCCTCAAATTGATATGGAAAATCTTGTGTGTTGTGCCAGATGTGGGCTGTATAATGATTTTGATGTGTGCAAAGGCCATAACCAGAACACAGGAAAAGGATATACAGCAGGTGCGATGCTTCTTGGTAATATATCACTTAAAAAGTATTCAGAAGCAATAAAAAGGGATTTCTCAGAGGTGAGAGATCAGATTCGTTACATTTCCATAACAGGAAATATGAAACAGGCAGATGGGGAAATGAGTACGTGGATTGGGGAATCACGTACGGAATTAAATCACTATTATATTTTACCATCCGGATGTGCAGACACAGGAGATTTTATAACAAAAATCCTTTCCGAGTCGGGACGCAATCGCGTATACCTGACAGGAGAGAAATGTGGTGTTTGCGGATCGGGATTTTTTATTTCCCGAAAGCTGGATTAAAAATTACAGTACTAAAAAATCAGGATATGTGATAAAATAAAAACAGGAAAACAGAACGGAACAGATTATCATTAAAACAGGGAGAAGGTGTTTTTATGAGGATTACATTTTTGGGAGCCACGCATGAAGTGACTGGAAGCTGTACTTATCTGGAAGCCTGCGGAAAACATATTTTGATTGACTGCGGAATGGAGCAGGGACCGGATGAATTTGAAAATCAGGAGATACCGGTTGCGGCAAGTGACATTGACATGGTACTTTTGACGCATGCTCATATCGACCATTCCGGTAAACTTCCGCTTTTGTACCAGAGGGGATTTCGGGGACAGATTTTTGCGACGAGAGCAACTGCGGATCTGTGTGATATTATGCTGCGAGACAGTGCACACATACAGATGTTTGAGGCGGAATGGAAGAACCGAAAAGGACAGCGTGCCGGCAGGGCAGAAGTTGTGCCACTGTATGATATCAACGATGCACAGGGAGCGATCAACTGTCTTGTTGGATGCGATTATGACAAAAAAATCAACCTTGCAGATGGAATCTGCATTCGGTTTGTGGATGCAGGGCATCTGCTTGGCTCTTCTTCCATCGAGATCTGGATCAAAGAGAACGATGTGGAGAAAAAGATTGTATTTTCCGGAGATATCGGCAATCTGAATCAGCCATTGATCCGTGATCCGCAGTATGTCAAAGATGCGGATTATGTTGTGATGGAGTCTACTTACGGTGACCGCAGCCATGGTGAATTTCCGGATTATGTGACGGAGCTGGCAAGGATCATCCAGAAGACGTTTGATCGGGGAGGAAATGTAGTCATACCATCTTTTGCAGTCGGACGTACGCAGGAACTGCTGTATTTCATCCGCAAAATAAAAGAAGATAAGATGATCCACGGCCATGATCATTTTGATGTTTATGTGGACAGTCCGCTGGCGATTGAAGCGACCCGCATTTTTATGAAGCACATGTATGAGGATTTCGATGAAGAGGCAACAAAGCTTGTTCAAGCGGGGATCAATCCGATCGGTTTTGAAGGACTGAAAACAGCGATCACAAGTGACGATTCCAGGATGATCAATTTCGATGAGAGACCAAAAGTTATTATTTCTGCGAGCGGTATGTGTGAGGCAGGCAGAATCCGACATCATCTGAAACATAATCTCTGGAGAAAAGAAAGCACGATTCTTTTTGTCGGTTATCAGGCAAAGGGAACACTGGGGCGTATTATATTAGAAGGGGCAAAATCCGTAAATCTGTTTGGAGAGGAAATAGAGATACAGGCGGAGATCCGAAGGCTTGCCGGTATCAGCGGACACGCTGACAATAATGGGCTGCTTAAATGGATCGGAAGCTTTGAAAAGAAGCCGGAGAAGGTTTTTGTGATTCATGGAGAGGACAGCGTGTGCCAGGTTTTCAAAGATCGTCTGAGAAACGAAATGCATCTGGATGCAGGAGCACCTTACAGCGGTACGGTCTTTAATCTTGCGACGGGTGCGTATGAGAAAGAATGTGAACCGGTTCATGTGGTTAAGACCGAGAAGAGTCTGAATAAGGCAATGAAGGCAAATACTCCGTTTGCAAGACTTCTGGCAGCAGGTCAGAGACTGCTTACGGTTATCCGCCATAACGAAGGCGGAGCAAATAAGGATCTGGCGAGATTTACAAGTCAGATCAATTCCCTCTGCGATAAGTGGGACAGATAATGAGATGATGGTTTCGTACAGGTCAACGCATTTGTCACTGAAACCAAAAGAACATGATTTGAACGCAGAGAAGCGGATTGCGAATTTCCGCTTTACTGTATAAAAATTAAAAAGCTCAGGCTGCGGATGATACCGTGTGCCTGGGCTTTTGTAAGGTGCACCTAGCGGCGCACGTTTCTAACGGGTTAAAGTCCCGAATCCGCCCGGTAGTGGGA
>ENA-OPWC01000868-OPWC01000868.1-human-gut-metagenome-genome-assembly--contig:-NODE-868-length-23209-cov-6.804785_pt1 | contig 23209 bp, 22 predicted proteins | sample MGYA00241504_ERZ502000 | MGnify/ENA primary metagenome ERZ502000 (study PRJEB25962, sample SAMEA2042005) | human gut metagenome | biome: human gut; feature: human-associated habitat; material: faeces...
AGCATTTTGCAACGCAAAATTTGCATTTGTGCGCACGAATGCACTGCTTGCAGCAGAAGCTTTGCAGAAAAAGAGTATCAGATAGGGGAGTAGATATAAATGTTGCGTCCCATCTCTCCTGTTTCCACGTCAAAACTTCCCGATGCTATAACTTTTCCGTCCAGAAGCACTTCAACATAGATATCCCAAAGCCCTGCTGCTTTCCAATATGTCTTTGGATACTGTTTGATTTCCACATTCAAGTCATCTGGGACCCCCAAATCTTTTGCAATGATTCGCAGTTGCTGATCTGTAAAGCTATCTCCTTGGGATATTTTATCTGTTGGGTCGTCCCATTCACAGATGTAGGCACATCCGGCATCAATTATTCCATCTGCATCATTCCACGTCCCATCCTGAAACTTTTCATAGAACATTGCATAGTGCTCAATACCATCCTGATTGTTCGGCTCACCAGAATGCCAGTTTGTATAAGCTGTGCTGGTTCCATCGACCCATTTCCAGTTTCCTTCAGGGCTTTCATCGCTGAATCCAAAGTAGGCATTCTCGTACCCTTTTGCTTTCATTGCACTGTAGAGAAGGAAATTTTCCGTTGACGATTCAATGACCGCCAGATGACCGCCTTTCCACTCGCAGCGTCTCTCTGCTTGCTGCCATGTGATTGGGCCGGACTCCCACTCCGATTCGGGCAATGTATAGAACTCATAGAGGTGTCCTGTGTAACCTTCGACCTGTGTTTCCTCGGGCACATCGGATGCTTTCCATTCACAAATGTAGCCGCTCTGTTCATATGTATTGCTGTTTGCCAAGTCGTTCCACTTTACCGGCCACACAGCCACACAACTCTCGTCTGCCACAACATTGCTGGAGTTGTTCGGCTCTCCATCGCCCCAGTTCTGATATTCCCATGGTTCACCTGTCACCCAGCACCACTCACCGGCAGAATTTTTATAGCCGCCGATCCAGAGTTTGCTGTTTTGAGTATTCAGGCTTTCAATTAGTTTCTGTTCTTCCTGCGAGGTAATCGTTGCAAGGTGTCCACCCTTTGCTTCGCAGGCGGCTTTGGCTTCCTCCCATGTCAGGGTCTCACGGAAAATCTCGTACTTATGTCCGTCTGTTGGCTCAGCCACTGAGTTTTCTTTTTCATTTGCTTTCTGATCTCGCAGTTCAATGGCCTTTTCTACGGCGAGTTTCGCGTTCAACATTTTATATCCTTCCTCGCCATAGCTACCTGTCGCAGTACTTTTGATAATGTCCTTTACTTCCTTTGCCGTAAAGGTCGGGTCAATACCAAAAATCATAGCAGCGACACCGGCAACGTGAGGAGTTGCCATTGAGGTGCCAACTTTATATCCATATCCTACTGCACCATCGGCAACTGTGCTATAAATCTTTGCATCCGGAAAAACATTATCAGAATCGCTTCCTCCCGGTGCCAGCACATCAACCCTGCTTCCTCGGTTGCTATATGAAGCAACCTGATATCCATTATGTTTACAGCCAAAATAGGAATGTGTTCCTGAAACAGCTGCCGCTCCAACTACAATAATCGAATCTTTTATTTCAGGTTCATCAATTCCGCTATATATATCCCATCTTGCATCCGTCCCACCTGACACCCATTCATCTTTCTTAAATCGATTTTTATATTTGTTATAATCGGGATCTTTTTTATAATCTCCCTGCCAAAAGTATTCAATTCCATTTTTTACATCTTCTTTATCTTTTTTATAAAACAATTTGTCATTGTCATTATCCGCTGATTTGCAAATAAGAAATGAGTTCCCTGTGTTTTTTTCTAAGTCATCTAAAAATTCCGTGAGATCAGCATTCAGAATATTGAAGTTTTCCTGAGCCTTTTTCCCTCCCTGACTTGCACTATACATCAGCCCATGTTCGCCTAAGCAGTAGCTGAGATTCAATACTCTGCAGCGCTTGATTTGAACAAGGTAACTCAATGCTGTTTTCTGAGAGAAATAAAACTGTTGTCTGGTCTCGCCCTTTTTATAAGTAGCACCATATAATTTTGCATTCGGTGCAACTCCGCAAACACCTTTTTCATTATCAAAATCCGCACCAATAATTCCTGCCACATGAGTCCCATGGCTTTGTTCCGATGTCCACCATCCAAGACCATTATACTTGTAAGGTCCCATCGCCGAAACATTTCCAAACGGCATCTCCTGAAAAGTCAGGTCTTCGTGATAGAGGTCAAAAATCTCCTCAATTACGCCAACATTGACTGGCTTCATCTGGTCACGGTATACCCATGCACCCGGCGCATCAATGGCCTTCATGTTCCAGTTGTTTCCAGAATTTCCGCTCCAATCATCCCATTTTTTATCATTGGGGTAATACGCCGAAGAACCCGAAATCGCGTCATTTTCCAGCTCAAAAGCATAATTCAGAGAAGAACGTCTCACATAGGGGAGTGCTTTGAGCTGTTCAATCATCTGCTCCAGTTCTTCCTGCGTGTGCGCAGCAGGGAGAAGAATCTGGTAATCCGCAGTGACTGGGATTTCACCAACGACCTCACCGCCGATCGTCCGCAGATAATCTTTCAGTACAGAAAGACTGTCGGAGCTGTCCAGTGTGACCAGAAGTTCATTGTTAACATATCCAAAGCCGCCCTGTATTACAACATTCTCTGCTGCCGGTTCGTGATAAATCAGATCACCCATGTCCGTTTCAGGGATGTCTTTTTCTACATTCACCGCAGATACTTCTCGAACAGTTTCAGCAGGCTTAGACGACAAATCACTGAAAATCAAAAAAGCCAAAATCGTTCCCAGAAACAGTACAAGAATACCAAGCAGGGCAAAGAGCCATACCAAGTTATTCTTACGGCGTTTTCTGTGCATATGGTCCGCAGTAGATTTTTTCATAATGATACTCCATTGCTTGAGTTACCGAAATTTGCGATGCAATAAAAAAACTGGAAGAATCGCTTTCGTTTCAGGAGCTGTGAGTTCTCACAGCTCCTTAGAATTTACAGATAGAACGCAGCAAACAGATCGCCGATGCCGTAGAAGAAATCGCCGAGGCTGGTAAAGCCCCAGTTGCTGCCGCCAGACATCGTGTGGGTATAGCCGTCAGAGTAGGTGTAGACACCATTTTTCTTGGAAACAACAGCACCATGAGACTGTTCAAGGGTCTTGGACTCGCTCTCCCAGTTATCATAGTAGGTGCTGCGGAACATCCGGCCAAAAGCATAGCAGATCTGCGAAACAATACCGCCGCCCTCAACACAAGACATTTCGTTTTCATTCAGAGCCACAAAATTTGCAGGCATCTGAATCTTGTTGTTTGTCATAAAGCAACACTCCTTTGATTTGCGTCTTCTTCCAGCTTTTTTATTGCACCCCTTTCTTTTTTATATTTTCTGACTTTAGCCTTTGTACTTTGTCAACAGCACCGATGTATTATCGTGCGCTCCTGGAAATGTCAGAGCCGTTTCCACCAGCAGCTTGGAGGCCTGCTTCAAATCCTTTGTGTCATTCAAAATCTGGCAGATTGCATCATCTGATAAGCAACGATACAGCCCATCTGTACATTGAAGCAGTACATCATCCTTTTGCAGAGGGAATGGTATCCGATTTCCACTGATCAATGTCAGTTCCTGAATGCCAAGATAACTTGTCAGTGCTGCACGCTGCGGATGACGCAGTGCCTCCTCAGTGGTAATGCTTCCCTCCTGCACCATTTGATCCAAATGCACACCAAAATTGTGGTCAATATTCAGCTGCCGCAATTCACCTGCACGATACAGATAAATATGGCTGTCACCGATCCCGCACCAGAATAATTCTCCGTTCCGGATAAATACAGCAGTCAATGTTGTGCCGGCTTCCATTTTGCGGTTTTCGCTATCGCGGAGGTCTTTGACTTTTTCATTTAGTCTCAGTGCCGCACGGCCCATCTCTGTGGAAATATCCGTCGCCTGTGCATTTTCGAGCAGATGCTGTGTCATTCCCTGCGCCGCCAGAGCACTGGCACGTTCACCTCCGGATAAGCCGCCCATGCCGTCACATACCACACAGACTGTGCTGAATTCGTTATGGTCGAAGCGAACTGAATCCTGCTGATTGTTTCGCGTTCCAATCGACATATAACTGGCAATTTCCGTTGTGTCGGTTTCACAGCTGTCAAAGCACAGTGTCTTTTCCGAATCATTTTCAGACGGGTACAAAAGCGTCTGTGTCACATCATCCATCGCCTGCATTTCGTCGGCAGCTTTCCCCTTTAACTTTTTTCTCTTAAAAAGAGAGATCACGTTTCAATCACCACCTTGAACGTATACTCTGGCGACAGGACATAAAAACTGTCTCCATCCCTCAATGTATACTGTTTTCCTTTTTTCATCGGTTCTCCGTTTGAAAGGAGCGTACCGAACTTTGAAAGATCCCGTATTGTAAAATCTTTTCGTTTTTCATTGTAAAAGATCTCACAATGGTTTCGGCTGATTCGATTGTTTGCGGGCATCATCACATCACTTGTAGCCGACCGGCCAATCTTTATCGTGCAATTCGGTTCAAGTAACCACCTGCGCTTGGAGAAGCATCCCGCTGTCTCTCTGTAATCGATCGTCAATTCCAGATAGGCCATTTTACGTTTCTTTGGATGGAAGAATGCAGCAAGGCCTCTGGGTTCTTGCACATCCTGCTCTTCAACAGAGCACACCTTTTCAGAATCGTCATGCACAGCAGCCGTTTTCGGACGAACAACTGCCGTTCCGGAAGCTCTCGACTTTGGCATCAGTGCTCCCAGATCAATATCATATTCTTCCGGCTGAACGACCTGCTCCAGCGCACTCAGAAAGTCCATCATGCTGCGATAGCGGTCATGGTAATCAAACGCCAATGCATGATCCATTACATCTGATAATGGTTTTGAAACAGCTGGAGCCAACTTCCATAGCGGAAGATACGCTTCTCCCTTTGCCCGGCTCAAAGCGTCCAGCATTTTCTGGCCGGACACAATAAAGTAAAAAGTTGATGCCAGTGCATAGATATCAGTCCACGGCCCCTGACAGGGTTTTAAGGTGTATTGTTCGTATGGTGCATAATTTGGCTTCAGATAGATTTTTCTGCCCTGCTTTGCGCTGCTCTGACGGAAGGAACGCGCCGCACCAAAGTCGATTAGTTTGATTTCTCCATTCTGTGTAATCAGGATATTTTCCGGGCTGATATCCCCATGGATCATGCCAAAGCGGTGCACTTCGGCTAAGGCACTGCCGATCAAAAGCAGCATCTGAAGCGCCATCTTGAAAGTCTGCTCTTCGTTATGTTCTTTCTTAAAGGCACGCAGATTGCAGCCTTCGATTAGTTCCATCACAAAATATGCTGTGCCATTTTCTTCAAAAAAATCCTGAATATCAACAACAGCGACATTCCCGCGAAGTTCCTGCAGTGTTCGTGCTTCTTCAATAAAGCGTTGTTTTCCATCCTCAAACTCACAACGATTTTCTTCGCCTGTCAGGGCAACCGTGCCATCGGGCATTCTGCTCTGGACCAAATTAGACGGAAAATACTCTTTGATACAGCAGCGTGATCCATTCGACATATTCTTCGCCAGATAGGTAATGCCAAAGCCGCCCTGTCCGAGACTTTTTCCCAGCAGATATTTTGTGTTCAAAATTGAAAATGGCTTCAGGTGGTTTTCCCCCACAGATGCTTTATCCAAAACATATCCACAGTTCTGGCATTTTCCGCCTTCCATCGCTTCCTGAAAGCAGACTGGACAAAGCTTTTCTTCCAATGTGGCCATCGTTTTATTTTACCTCATTCCAGCCTCTGCTGAAGTCAAACCTTGAACTGGAAGATCTCATTTCCTAGCGTGATGTACATACCATCCGTCAGAACCACGATATTGTTTCCAGAAATCTTCTGATCCCCAACGAACGTGCCATTTTTAGAGCCAAGATCCTGAATCGTGCAGGTACCGTTATGGCAGCTGATCTTTGCATGGGCACGGCTGATGATCGGGTTGGAGACGATCACATCTGCCTGCGAACCCTTACCAATGACCAACTCCGTATTGTTCATAATTGCAAAGCTCTTGCTCGTGTTCATCTGGATCAGAGTAGCAACTGCAGCCGAGGCAGACGGGATGCTGCCGGTCACAGGGGCAGTATCATTATCATCAATCAGACCAGTCGGCGCATTCCGGTTTTCGTCATCGTCATCCCAGTAGACATCACCTTCTGCATCCTCCTCGGAATGAACTGCATAGCTGACGATTACAGAGGCAACGGACAGGATAGCGGCAATTACCAAAAGCGCGATCAAAACTGCGGTCATTGCAGGAACAACTCGGCTCCCGGTCAAAAGGTTCGCACCGTTTTCATTGAATCTATTTTTAAACACGAGGAAAAACACCGCCAGCAGTTCAAGCACACCAACAAGGTTTGTTGTCAGCGTTACCCATCTCATGGTATACACTCCGGTAATTGCAGCAACAATGATCAAGACGAAAAATACGATCAGGAAGATCCACCCCGGCAAAGATTTTCCGGTTTCTGCGCCACTAATATCTTCAACTGTCAGCAGCTTTGCATTCAGCAAACCCGAATCCGAAAGATAGGAAAACACGCTCGTCTTTCCATTTTCCAAAAAGCTATTCAGTTTTCCGGAGATTTTGCTGGTTCCCAGCTGAACATTAAGTTTCCACGCCTCTTTCGCCTGATTCAGTTCGTAGGTCTCCGTTGCCGGAATATCCTGATACTTACCGTTTTGATTCTGTGTCTGAAACTTCACCCGGAATCCCGGCACAAAAAGTGCAACGAGCAAAATTACTGTGGCGATCCATGAAAGGACTGCACCGATTTTTTTACCTTTCGGTGCATCTGAAAAGAAGATTGCAAATTCTTGATTGTTTTCCATACTAGTTCTCCTTTGCTTTATTATGTTTGATCTGCCAGATCATAATGTTTCAGTAAAACATCTTTTACGAGTTTTCCTGATGTTCTCAGCGTATCCTTTTTCCAGAACGGGACCAGCCGTTTTGGTTTATCGAAGGTGCTTATGAGGATTCCTGTAATATTATCCGTTTCTTTTCGTTTCTTGCATAATCGGGTCACTTCTTCCAGTGCATCATGCAGCTTCTTTTCCTTGGTAGAATATTTGCAGATCTCCTTGATTTCGCTTCCCGTTATTCTGCGGCGAAACCCATCACAGCAGAGCAGGAATACCTGATGCGGCTTGATATCGCCATAGAGATAATCCGGTTTTACCACCTTGCCGGCTCCTACGCATTGCAGTAAAAGGCTCTGGCGTGGGTCTTTTGCCGCCTGCTGGGGCGTAAGCCTTCCTTCCGTTATCTCCCGCTGCACAACGGTATGATCCGTTGTCAGCTGGTCAATCGTGTCCGAAAGGACATATGTTCTGCAGTCTCCAATATGGCAGATGTAGTACTGATTCTTCATAAGAAGCACAGCTTCCACCGTTGTCCCGCTGCGAAAGCCGGCATTTTCCGAGTGTTCCTTCAGCAATCCATGAAGTTCCTGAATGAGCTTGTCCCAATCATTAAAAAGCGCAGTCATCGGAATTTCCTGCTGATACAGCCCTTCGATCTGGTTGTTGAACCAATCATGAAACGCTGTCACAACTTCTGCGCTGGCTTGCTCGCCCATTTTCAACCCGCCTACACCATCACAGATCACCGCAAATACAATTTCGTCCCCTTGAGGCTGTCTTCGCTGCATCAGAAGGAGGGAGTCCTGATTCGTTTCTTTTTTCCCGATATCCGAATAATATGCGGAACAAAATTTCATGGCTCTTTTCCTGCTTTCTCAGCGGTATTCATGTTCAATTTCAAGAAGAACCGCCTTTTTCCTTTTGTGTAGAAGAATGCTTCCAAATACGCCAAGCAGAGCAGCAGCCACAACCAGACAACTTCCACATATCACCATGATTTGTCCTACAGTCATCTTGTTCACCTCTTTTACTGCCAGTTATTTGCTGCAATTCGGTTCAACTCATCCATCTGGGGGTCATACATACCGGAGGCCTGTACAGTACGGTACAGTTCAACCGCCGTTGTATAGTATTCAAGTGATTTGGTATAGGACGCACCATTTTTTAGGTCGATTTCCCCTTGAACAAATGCAAGCCATTTATATACGCGATAGTCCTTAGGATAATCGGTCTTTAATGCTTGAAGCGTCTCCATGGCATCTGTGAAATCCCGTAGCTGATATTGCAGCATTGCAATGTTTAATCGTACTTCCAATGTGGTATTCCCATTGTCTTCCATCTTTTGGTATGTTTGCAGTGCCTTTTCTTGATACGAGGAATTTCCAGTCACCTCGGCCTGACGGATATAGGAAGTCGCCAGCTGTCCTGCCAACGCATTGTAAAATCCACCGGGTAATCTTTCGATTCCATGCTCCAGCAGCTCGATCTCTTCGGAAATTTTGCTTTCTCCAATCTCTTCGCAGATCGACGCGGCAAGGCGGTATGCTCGTGCCAGCAGATCATTGTCATCAGATGTTTCTATCGCCTTATATGTAGCCTGCAATGCACCTGACAAATCGCCCTGCTTTCTCAGCAGTTCACCTTGAACGATCTGATAGTCCCCGCTCTGCTCTGCCTGAGGGATTGCAGCCTTCATCTGTTCAAGCACATCATTTGCGCCTGAAAAGTTCCCCAGTTGGATCATTGCAGTGGCAGCCCCCTGATAATAGCTTGGTACCTCCGGTGCATACTCCAAAGCTTTTTGGTACATCTTGATTGCCGCTTCATAGTCTTCCAGCGCATAGTCCGCTTCCGCCGCAATATTATAAAGATTTGCAACGCTTTGCTTGCTGTAATACTTCAATGCGCGGGACTGTGTTGTTTCAACAGCATCGATGCACTCCTGATACTTACCCTGCCGATAGAGAAGCACCGCCTTTTCAATATACGCTTCCAGCTGATCATCATAGATTGCAATTGCCTGATTCAGATCCTGCTCAGCTTCGTCAAAGTGCATCTCTTCTGCCGCCGTGCGGCCTTTGCGCACAAGAGCATCATAAGCTGCATATCTTTCCACACCGATTCGCTGTGTTCCAAGCAAAATGGTGGCCGTTCCTGCGATTGCAAGCACGATTGAAGCCGCTGCCACGATTTTCTGAGAGCGAACGACCTTTTTATAGCGGCCATCGATCGCATGGATATCCTGCAGAGCACGGAGCATTTCCTGAGCATCGCAAAAACGTTCTTCCTGCCGTTTCTTCATTGCTCTGGAGATAATAAGCAAAAAACTTCGGCTGAATTTTAGCTTGTAGCTTGTGATGGGCCGGACGCTTTTCAACGAATGGCCGGGCTGCCGACCGGTAACAGCATAATACAATGTTGCACCGATGCCATAGACATCCGTTCGCTTGCTAATTGTACCATACCCACCGGCATTCGTTGCCTGCGCCGCTGTCACGGAAGCATTTGCATTGCTTCCAGAGGATGCCGTGTTTCGATAGGCAACTGCATTTCCGTATCCACGCAATGGCATCGTTTCGGCCAGTGGAACCGTTTCAGCAGAATCCGGCATCAGATGCATTCCTTCCGGGCGTGTGTATTGCTCCGGTGCCGCATAACCCGGCGTTGCACCAATCGCCAGCACTCCCTTGGAAAAAACCAGCGAGGTGTTAAAATCGATCACGCAGATGTCCCCGGAAGGTGTAATCATAATATTGCTGGGCTTAATATCACAATGCAGGATCGGCGGGATCTGTGAATGAAGATACGCGGTCACTTCACAAAGCTGACAAGCCCATCGATAGGCAAGCTTTTGATCAACCGGGCCATGTGTTTCCACATATTTCTGCATATTTACGCCCGGTATCATATCCATGATCGTATAGACATAGCCGCTTTGGCTTTCAATCACGTCATAAATACGTGGCAGATACTTATGTTTGAGCGTTTTCAGAATGTTTGCCTCAGCGCGTTCATCCATCCGTCCCTTGAACTTTTGCTTCACACGCTTGATAACAACATCCACGTCCAAACTATCTTTGTGCGCACAGTAAAGTGTGCCCATTCCGCCTTCGCCCAGCGGATAGATCCGGCTGTATCCACTCCCCAGGTCAGCGGCCCACTGGCTGACATCGTTATAATCCATACCCACACCTCCGTATAAATCTTAGGATGCCAGGTCATCACTGAACGCCGGAAATTCCGATTCGATCTCAGACCAGTCAAATTCCTCGTCTGTACCATCGTCCTGTGCGGGGTCGTATGCGGGAGCTGCACTGCTGCTGCTCGACGAACTTGTTCCGGGCGTGCTCCCAGTGCTCCCCAAGCCCTTTTTGAGCGCCTCCTGTGCCATCGAATTTGCGATGTTAGCCGCCTCACCAGTAAGGCCGCTGTCCTTCACCACTTTGCTTGCGGCACTATCGGCTACCTTTTCCGCCACCTTTTGGGTCGCAGTTTTGGCATCGTCCTTTGAATCCAGTTCAACTTTTACAGAGGATTTTTTCCCGTTTTCCTCCTGCATAAAATTCTCGATCTGTACCGTCAGTGTGCAGCTTCCATCCGAATTGACTTCGGCCTTCTGATTGATCGCGTTAAAGTCCACACCATTCTCTTCTGCTTTTTTCAGCAGTTCTATAATTCCGTTTTTGTCATCCTGCGCAGAATAATATGCTCCCAGCAAGGCATACGGTTCTGCATTATCAGGTTCCGCCTCAAGCCATGCATGACTTACATTCTCCGCAAAGAGAGAGTCAACATCATTCCAGTACTGATCAGAAAGAACTTGGAACGGTCCGTTTCCACCGCCGTTTTTATAAATCAGATCTGCATCTTTTAAAAACTCCGGTAGAAACTCTGCGTCATCCTCAAAAACTTCCTGTGCCTTGTTAAGGACTTCGTTTGCCTCATCTGTCTTTCCCTGTGCGGCATAGGCTGCATAAAGTCCTGCGTATGCTTCTTTGTTTTTGGGGTCATGCTGAATAATATCGATATACTGTAAAATCGCATTCTCATAATCCAGCGAGATGAGATAATTCGTACCCAGATCCAAAACCTTCGTCAGGGAAAAGACTTCCGCTGTTTCCGAATCGGATTCAGTAGACAGCGTAGACATCGCATTTCTCGGGCTGCAGCCCATCAGGACTGCGGCACTCAGTACGATTGCCACTGCTGCAATAATTTTTGCTTTTTTCATTTTTTGCTCCCATTGACTTTACGTCAATTGAAATTTATTTGCACCATCTGCCAGAGAAAGAACGCTTTCCGATGGCACATAAGTCGGCACACTGTAGAGAATGCGCTTTCCATTAACAACGACTCCATTTCTGGAAAGATCTGTAACGGTATACCCTAGCTGGTTCCCATTATATTGGACCAGACAGTGTACCCTACTGATTTTTTCACTATTAACGATCACAGAAGCTTCCGCAGCACTTCTTCCAATCTTGATCCGTTGTCCCGGCTTCAATTCAATCGTCTGCCCGGCCAGACTCCCAACTAATCCAATAAGCGTTCCCCGCCCGGAAGACAGGGAACGCTGTGTAATAGGGCTAGTACATTTTACAAAATGCCGTCTTTTTTCATATTCAGCAGCCAATTGATTAACATCCGAAACGAATCGGTGCATTGCAATAAAATATCCAATGAATGGAACCAAAATCATCCAGATAAAGAAGCTTTCACTGTCCTGCCGAATCTCTACATCATATTCATCTGCACTATCATAGACCCGGTCTACAATTTCTGCGAGCCACAGATACTGATAAACGCCAAATGTCAGAATACTGAATCCGATCATCCTTCCGACCCCAACGGTATCCTGTCCGTCTTTCTTGCAGATTGCATTGACATCCTTTACCAGCGAATCCATGAACCAGTAGTGATATAAAGAACAGGTTACGACAGAAAGCAGGATGTATTGTAAAAAGCTTCGTTTTTGCTTGAGCAGTTGAATCTTTGGCTTTGAATCCATTCGATTCCCTTGTTTGGCTGGCATATCTTATTGCTTACAGCAGCTTCATAATGTTGTTGCTGTCTCCCAGAGAGATTTCCGTTCCACGCGCAAGCTTCACCGGAGCGTTCGCCGGCAGACGGCTTCCGTTCACATAAGTGCCATTGCTGGAAAAATCTGTGACTCGATACTGTTGGGTCTGGCTGTTAAACATGACTTCGCAGTGCCGGCGGCTGATTTTTTGTGCTCCCTGAGAGAACACAATCTGAGCTGCTGCGCTGTCTCTTCCTAGGATCACCGGCTGATCCGGCGTAAGTGGGAAGTTGGAGCCTGCATACATACCAGAAATACCCAAAAGTGCAGGCACATTCTTCTGCGCAGCAGACTGGCGCTGCTTTTTCTCCTGCTCAATTCTGTTTCCAAGGTCGTTGATTTTTTCTGCAACATCCTCCGGCTTGATTGCAATCGTCAGACCCGAACCCTCGGCGATACTGCTCTGGATGCCATCTAGAGCAATGGCACGGCCCTTCAGTTCTTCAAATACCAGAGCCTTTGTCATATTATAGTAGGGTGTCACATAGAGCAGGCCGACAATACCGCCGGTAATATCATTGAGAAGCCACCAGCCCAGATAGCTCAACTCAAAAATCAGAAGATCACCAATGTGTCCTGCGGTCATTTCTTTGCAGCGTGCGATCACCTGCTGTGCCGACAGCTGCGGATGATCCGCCTGAACCCATGCCATCGGCCAAAGCTGGAGACGTCTGTAAATGCTGATGACTGCCGCTGCGATCATACCAACCATCAGGATCAGAACTGCAAGCCAGATAACCCCGGACAGCAAAAATACGAACGTAAGGATCACCGTTGCAACAGCAATTACAATAGGAAGCCACTGAATGACAATTTCTCGTGTTCCAGTAACGATTGCAAACTGCACAAAGAAATCAAAGCTTTCAAAAATGCTGCTGGCACTTGTCCGTGTTCCATTTTTACGCAGATACAAATAATAGCGATACCGCGCAACTTCGAACGGTGCCTTGAGCATCTCTGTTACGATTCCCGTTGCTGCCACGAGCAGAACGAAAATCAGTGCCATCAGAATAAACTTGAATGGACTGAAGATCATGCTGGGGCTATAATACCCCCATCTGGAAACTCTACTCAGATCGTTAATGAAGGACACCACAAGCGAAACGAGTGTGGTACCATAGATACGAACTGCTGCTGCAGAAAATGCCGCCATCATACTTGTGACAGTTAGTGTGGAGATGATCGTGTATAAAATCTCCATACCAATCATTGCAGCCTGATTTCCGTTATGTTTTAAAATACTCTTGGCACTTTCTTTATCCGCAACTCGATTTACCATAATAACCCCATCCTTTCAGCTTACCAGTGAAACTGCTCTCCGCACAGAGGAACAAACATCAGCTTGGTGTCACCAATGTTCAACAGATCCATAGTCTTGAGTTCGACCGGGTTCAGCACCAGCTTGTCGTTCACATAGAACAGTTCCTTCGAGCTGCCCGGCTGCGCCAGATACACATTGCTACGGGGATCGTACACTACGATCGCATGCGAGCTGCGAGACACCGTATTATCTCCCAGAATGCAAACATCCATCTCAGGCGAACGACCAATAAAGTTGCGGCCCTGATGCAGGCGGTAATCCGTGCCCTTATTTACACCGTCGGTGCAAACCAGCCAGCCGACCACAGGTGCCGGCTTTTCTGCCATACCGTCCAACATATCTGCGGTCACAGGCAGGGTGCGGTCATCATCGCTTACAGTCGGTGCAGTCACATTTGCAGGCTGAGAAACCACAGGCTGAGAAGCAGTCAGCGGCTCCGTTACCTCATTGGCGGGCTGGGGCGCATCCGGAATATTCAGCGGCACAGTGGTCTGGTCTGCGCCGATACTAGCAGCTCCGCTCATGCCGCAGTGGGGGCAGTTGTTGCCAAAGCGGGAAGAATCATAATAGTGGCCATTCGGACATTTCACCAAAGTCATAATAGGGGCCTCCTCAAAATAAAAATGTTTTTATATCCTCGACAGACAAATTCTGCCGCTGAATCATCAGGTGCGCTCCATTCATCTTGCAAGTTGAATCACACGCAGAACGATATTTCCCAGTTGGAGCGTATCTCCAACATGAAGCAGGTGTTCCGCTGGAATCTTTATTCCATTGACGTAAGTTCCATTGTGTGAGTTCAGGTCAGAAAGCACCACGCCGCATTCCCGCACCTCAAAGACACAGTGCTGCTTTGAGATCCGCGGGTCGTCAAAAGAAACATCACACATTTCTTTGCTGCGACCCCAAATCGCACTTTTATATATCGTGCATTCGATCTGCCGCCCAGCCTGCGCACCGCTTACAAGCTCCATAAGCATTTTAACCGAACTGGAGTTTTCTCCTGCAGATGAGATTACAGTCTTCGGTTCAGTAACAACATGCTGAATCTCATATTCAACTTTCTGCGTTTCAGCAGGCTGTTCTGCCCTGTTTTTCTTTCTTTTTATCCAAAGGAATATTACGATAAAAAGAAGCAGGATTCCTCCGCCCAAGATATACCAACCAGCATCCCTCAGCTCAAATGGCTTACAAAAGTCAAGGCTGCTTTCTTTCAATGGATTTTTTTCCATCGAATCATCACAGATGCCATACATTTCCAAGGTATAGTCGCCCTGCGGGAGATCGTCCGGCAAAACCAGTTGATAGCAGCGCTTCTCTTTGACTACGACACCCTTGATCTCTTGCGTTTTCTCATTTTGCTTCAGTCTATAAGCATTTGCTTTGTCCGCGCCGAGAACAGGCTCCGAAAATTCGATTTCGATCGTGTTTTTTTCATTGTCGTATCGGAACGATATGACCTCTGGTGCAGTATCATCCACCAGCCAGTTTGTGATCCGAATCTGCCTTGTATCGCTTTGCGCTCCGGCTGTTTCTTTCAGGAGCAGTGTGTGCAGCTCCCCATCAGCATAATTTGCAGTGCTCTCAAATCCAAGACAAACGGTTTGATTCAGACGCTCTTTCCACTTTTGCCACACCTGAGCTGCATTCTGTGGGCCAAATACAAAAAGTTCGCCTCCCGTAGTGCGCGCAAATGTCCCCAGCCCATCCCGTGACTGCCGATCTGCCGTATCCACACAAAACGCATATACCGGCATACTTGCCTGTGTCAGCCGTGTTTCAAGTTCTTCCTGCGTGATGCCCGCATCCCCTGTATCCTGAATGCCGTCTGAGATGACCAGAACGATCTGACGCTCCTTCTGTGATTCAGCCTCTACATATTTCAGGCACTGATCAAACGCCCGGTAAAGGTTTGTTTTTTTATCTTTTGCCTGTAACAACGCCAGTATTTTCGAGATCTCATCCGCATTCTGGCTGTCCGAAACCTGCATTTTAACGGTATCTCCAAAGGTGATCAATGTGATTTTGTCCTTTGGTCCAAGATTCTGCGCAAGTTCCTCAACTTGTTTTTTGGCAGCTAGAAAGTATTCCGAAGTAATTGAACCCGATATATCCAGCATAATCAGATAGGAAGTGCCGGTTTCATCCAATGACTGGTTCCCTGTGCTAGTTAAAGCGTTTCCATCCAAATACGCTTCACAAGCCTCATTCGCATTCACGCCCCGCACATAAACCTGAATCTGCGGCATCTCTGCTCGGACCTGTTCGATTTGAAAAACTTCAAGTTCCCCGGTACCGGGTGACTGCGCTTTTGCACAAAGCGACATTCCGCTGAATGCCCCCAGCAAAAATATGACGCCAATGACCGCTACCGATATTCTCCGCAAAAACTTTGAAAACATAACTGTTCCTCTCCCACACACATCTGATCACCATCTGCTAATAGCTGTGGCTCCGAAAGCAGCTGCCCATTCAGATAAACCAGCGAAACCTCACCGGGAACCAGTATAAATTCTTTGTGTTTTCCATCATAAATGACTGAGCAGGCACATCCGCATTCCTGCCCTGTCAACTGAATCGGAACCTCTGCATTCACTGCTGTTCCAATATCGTTCCGCCCTTCGTGTAATCGCCAATCCCGTCCGTAGTTTTTTCCTTTTACACAAACGACCCATCCAACGGTTGGTTTTGCCACAACATCATCCTTCAGTGCCTGATAGCCAATCGTCTTGTCTGCCACATTATCGAGTGGTGTTGTATAAGCTACAGTCCTATCTTCGTTCTCATGGTTTTGGGAAGACAGCGAAAGACAAATCGGGCAGACCTTATACTTTTCATCATCATAGAAATGATGCCTTGTGCATTGCCTGATTGCCATCGTACATCTTCTCCTTTTCCGGATTTTCGCAGAGTACCCTACTCTACGACAATATTTTCTCTTAAATTTTACTGCCAATTCAGCTATCGGTCAAGAGAAATCAGTCCAAAAGCCAAGAAATTTCGGAAATAATGTTTGGAACAATCGACAGTTTTGCCAAAAACATTACAATTTGATTGTATACTCCGTCAAATAGACCGTCAAACGAAAGGGATTAACACATGGCAAGAAAAGGATTGAACATCTATAAACGAAAGGATGGCCGATGGGAAGCTCGATACATAAAATCACGAAATACGCAAGGGAAACCGCGATACGGATATCTGTATGCGACTTCTTACCATAAAGTTCGGAACAATTTACAGAAAGTTATTCAAGCCCTGAATGCTACTGATAATGAAAAAGTCCCTGCTACAAATTATAAATTCATGGGCTTTTCTGCTATATGGCTTGAAAATTCATCGACCAGTTTGAAGGAATCAACGTATATTCGCTACCGCACTTTACTAAATTGCTATCTTATGCCATCATTCCAGCAATTAGAGATATCAGAGATTACAAGTGAGCGAGTCTGTACCTTTTGTAAGGAGCTGGAAAAGCATGGAAAAAAAGATGGAACAGGGCTGTCCCCTAAAACAATTTCAGATATTCTTTCTGTTTTGAGGAGAATTCTGCATTATGCACAGGATCAAAATATTTCTATCGATGTGACTGCTTTCAACATAAGGGTCAAACAGACTCCAAAGGTAATGGGAATCTTAAGTCTGTCCGAGCAGACAACCTTGCAGGAATATCTAGTGAACCAGCTTGACTCTCTTAATCTTGGAATTCTCATCTGTCTATACACAGGAATCCGAGTTGGTGAGTTATGTGCGCTGACATGGGAGAAAATCTCTTTTTCTGATAAGACAATCTGCATCTGTCAAACGATGCAGCGTATACAAAAGCGTACTTCAGAAAACAAAAAGACACATATCATAATCGCTGCGCCTAAAAGTAGCTCAGCAAACCGTGTGATTCCCATTCCGAACACTTTATTAAAGATTTTGAGTCAATATCCAATGGAGAAAACTGGATATTTTTTAAGCGGGTCGTTATCAGAAGTAGTCGAGCCTCGTCGCATCCAGTACCGTTTTCATAAAATTCTTAAGGAATGTGGCATAGATAGGAAGAATTTTCATGTTTTACGTCATACATTTGCTACTCGTTGCGTTGAGGCTAATATCGACATTAAAACACTAAGTGAAATTTTAGGACATTCATCTGTTAGCATTACAATGAATCGATATGTTCATCCCTCATTGAGTCTAAAGCGAGATAGTATGGAGAAGCTTGCTGATTTCATCGCCGTCAAATAATCCGTCAATTTCAAAAAGTCAGCACATAATCGTATTTTTGCAAAACAATTCGCAGAGTAGGGTACTCTGCGATATGAAAAGCACAGCCATGAGCACCACGAACGCTCATGGCTGTTTTTCTTACTCATCTGAAATCTGTGGAATTTCGTTTAACAATCGCTCAAGAACATCTTGCAAAATCACAGCTGCTTGTGGCAATTCTCCATCTGCATTAGCTAAAGAAGTTATTTCATGGCGAGCATATTCCTGAAAATAAAGAGAGAGCCTTCCTAGACTGGCATCTACTATGCAATCTAAAATCTCTCTATAACTAACTTCACTTAAATCAATCATTTTCTGCTCCATTTTATTGAAAGTCTCTTAACTTACGGTCTCAATGGTTATCGGCCTTGTGTCCAGTCTATCACAAGCGATTGATTATATCAATCAAAAATTGTAGATTCAACCACTCATTTTTGACTGTCCTCTAGACTACAATAGAGTAAAGAAGGATGGTGGTTGCTCATGTACGAAGAACAGTTTTCCAAGCGGCTCGCTGAACTGCGCACGAAAAAGGGAGTATCTGCGAGAGACATGAGTCTTTCCATTGGGCAAAATCCCGGATATATTCGTGCAATCGAATGTGGAACTACCTTTCCTACCATGTCGAACTTCTTTTATATATGTGAGTACCTCAACGTAACTCCACAGGAATTTTTCAATTTCAGTGAGGAACCTTCCAATGGAATGAATGCTCTTACCGATCAACTCCAGCAATTCGATTCCGAGCAGATAAATGCACTTGCTGCATTTATCAAAACCATCGTAAAAAAGTAATTTCATTCAGCTCTTGCGATTGCATGATAAAATACAGCACAGCATTTGACTTCACCGTATAGAGCGGATGAAGCTAGAATGCTGTGCTTTTTTGTTGGAGGCATTATCATGTTGCAGTCTACATCGGAATACGAAGAACGCAATTTTGATGATATTCAGCGTGCGCTTGACATTGAACACACTGTGAAGGCTTTGGAATCTCAACTATGTTATGACCAACATTCGCCAGAAGAAGTTGCCCGACAGATTCTAAAGGCAGCGTGCAAATTCTACGATGCCGATTGGTGTGGTCTTATGGTCACGCATGCCGCCATAGCAGTCATATTGAAAGACATCCCGCCTGAAAGTGAAGGCTTTACTTTCAGGCGGGACTTTTTGTTTTTTATTATAAAGGCTGGTTCCTGTTCTTTGCGGAGATGGCCACACATTAAAGAACTTTGGCCCCATTGGCCGTCAACTTGAAGGTTGCTCCCAGCATATCGGCAGCCCCGCGGCACATCAGCATCCGCTGCAGGAAAATCTCAAAATATTCGTACATGCTGCAAATATCGGTGTCGATTTGCAGATTCAGCGAGATGACTTTTTTCTCGGTGTTGATCTTCAGGGTCTGGTCTGTGACCGCATAGTTGACCCGGTCATGGATGTCGAAGGATGCTTTGGGCTTTTCCCGCACACGGCTGCGGCGCACATCAGTCTTGTCGCCGATGATGAGTGCTGCCGAGATGGGATCCACGGCCCCGCCGGTGGATTCATCGTGGTTGGAAATGGCGGACACGATGGTGATGCGGTCCGGGACGCTCAGGTCATATTGCTTCAGAATCTCGTTGGCCAGTAGCCCGCCGTATTCGGCGTGACGGCTGCGGTTGATGGCGTTTCCGATGTCGTGCATATAGCCTGCGATCCGGGCAAGCTCGATGTCGTGCTCCGGATAGCCGAATTTTTTCAGGATGTGGGCGGCGGTCTCTGCCACCCGGACACAATGGGCTTGTGAGTGCTCGGTGTAGCCCAGCAGGCCTAGATTCTGGTTGCCTTTTTTCAGCAGTTCGTTGACTTCCTCATTGTGTTTGATGTCTTTATACGTCATGGTTCTCTGCCCCCGATTCATATATTAAAAGAAAGTATCTACTATTGTAAGATGATTTCGAGGCGGTTGCAATCAAATTGCGGTAAAATCTGTGTGCAGAAGCGATTTTACATATTCCAGACACATTCCTGATTTCTGATTTTACATTTGCACGGTACAATAAAAACGTTTGTATCATGCAATCCGAAGCATTCCGGTCAGAGAAAAGGAAGAGGAATATGGAAAACACCTATCATTGCTATGCAAACCGTGAGCTTTCGTGGCTGCGGTTCAACGAACGCGTTCTGGAGGAGGCAGAGGATTCCCGTCTGCCGTTGTGTGAACGGCTGAGTTTTTTGTCGATTTTCCAGAGCAATCTGGATGAATTTTTCATGGTGCGCATCGGCAGCTTGCAAGACCAGATGCTGCTGGACAAAAACGCACGGGAAAATAAGACGAATATGACCAGCGGCGAACAGATCGATGCAGCGCTGGCTTTTATCCACAAGCTGACAGCCCGCCGGGACGCTGCTTATAATGGTCTGCTGGAACAGCTTGCAGAGCAGGGGATCCGTCTGCTGGACTTTGCCCATATGGAGGAAGAAAGCCGTACCGAACTGGAAAAGCTGTTCCGGCAGGACTACCTGCCGCTGCTTTCCAGTTTCATCATCAGCAAAAAGCAGGCATTTCCGTTCCTGAAAAACAAGGGCATCTATGCGGTTGCGGTGCTGAGCACCAAGGCAGAAAAGAAGAAGATCGGCATTGTGCCCTGCGGCAATGAGATCTTCCCCCGGCTGGTGCCGGTGCCGGGCCGTACTGGCTGCTTTATCCTGTCGGAAGAACTGATCCTGCACTTCCTGCCACTGCTCTACAAGGGCTATAAGGTCACCAGCAAAACGCTGGCCCGCATCACCCGCAATGCGGATATTGACGCCGACCTGATCTATGACGAAGACCTGAACTACCGGGATCACATGGCCGAAGTGGTCAAGAAGCGCAAAAAGCTGGCACCTGTCCGTCTGGAACTGAGCCGTGAGATCGACGAAGAAATTATCCAGTCCCTGTGCAAAAACCTGAAACTGGACCCCAAGCGGGTGTTTGAATACGATTCTCCGCTGGATCACTCTTTCCTGTTCCAGATCGAGGATCAGCTGCGCAGCCACACCGACCTGTTCTTTGCGCCCCGCCACCCGCAGCCCAGCCCTGCACTGGACGAGCGCAAGCCCATCATTCCGCAGATCCTGGAAGAGGACAAGTTGATTCACTATCCGTATGAGAGCATCCGTCCCTTCCTGCAGCTGCTGCACGAGGCCGCCTGCGACCCGGACGTGGTCTCCATCAAGATGACTCTTTACCGTCTGGCCAACCACAGCAAGGTGGTGGATGCACTGGTGGAAGCCGCCGAAAACGGCAAGCAGGTGGATGTTCTGGTGGAGCTGAAAGCCCGCTTTGATGAGGAAAACAACATCGAGTGGTCCCGCCTGCTGGAACGTGCCGGCTGTCATGTGGTGTATGGCATTGAAGGGCTGAAAGTCCACTCCAAGCTCTGCCTGATCACCCGCAAAACGAAGGAGGGTATTTCCTTCATCACCCAGATCGGCACCGGCAACTACAACGAAAAGACCAGCCGCCTGTACACCGACCTTTCTTTCCTGACCGCATCCAAGGAAATCGGTCTGGAAGCCACCGAAGTGTTCCGCGCACTGGATCAGGGCGAAACGGTGGATTCGGTCAAGAACCTGCTGGTGGCGCCTCATTGCTTACAGAACCGTCTGCTGAATCGGATAGACGGTGAGATCAAAGCTGCCGCCCGCGGCGAGGGCGGCTACATCGGCATCAAGATCAACAGCCTGACCGACAAAGTGCTCATCAACAAGCTCATCGAGGCAAGTCAGGCGGGCGTCTACATCGATATGGTGGTGCGCGGCATCTGCTGCCTGCGTGCCGGTGTCCCGGATGAGACCGAGAATATCCATATCATCAGCATCGTGGGCCGCTATCTGGAGCATTCCCGCATCTACATTTTCGGACAGGGAGAGCGTGCCCGGTACTACATCGGCTCGGCAGACTGGATGACCCGCTCTACGCTCCGCCGCGTGGAAATCGCGGCTCCGGTCACGGCTCCGGCTCTGAAGGCACGTTTGCAGCACATCTTTGACACGATGCTGGCCGACAACTGCAACGCCCGCGTGCAGCAGCCGGACGGCAGCTATGTCCGCCGGATGCCCGGTGCCGATGCCGTGGATTGTCAGGCACAGTTCTACGAGGAAGCCTATCAGGCCAACGTGCACTCCAGTCTGAAGTGAGATGCACTCGGATTTCACACAGATTTGACCGCAGCACGGTTTCTTCAACTGGATTTCGATGATACAATTTTATTGTAGAATGAAATCGCAGAAAGGGAGAATCCTATGGAAGATTTCTGGAAATCCGTGCAGACGATACAGGCAGAACGCGGGGCGGATTACCGCGCCTTCTCTTTGTTCAGTGCAACGCATTGGGCAGAATTGCTGGGAGCAGCGGCGGTCATTTTTCTCTGTGCGGTGATCTACTACCGCTGCAGGGAAGTGACCCGGCATCAGATCCTTCGCGCTGTGTTTGTCCTGATGCTGGCCGATGAGTTTATGAAGCAGGCCGTCCTGCTGTACACCGGTCAATGGAACGTGACCTATCTGCCTCTCCACCTGTGCAGCATCAACATCTTTGTCTGCTGGTACGATGCCATACACCAGAGCCGTTGGAGCAAGGAAATCCTTTATGCGCTCTGTATTCCGGGAGCAGTGGTCGCAATGTTGAGCCCCTCATGGCAGCGGCTCCCGGTCTGGAACCTGCTGCATCTGCATTCCTATAGCATTCACGTTCTGCTGATCCTCTATCCGGTCCTTCTGCTTGCTGGCGGATTTCGCCCGCAGGTGCATCATATCCGCTGGGTACTGGCGTTTCTGTGTGCAATCGCAACGCCGATCTTTTTCCTGAATCGGCTGCTGAAAACAAACTTTTTCTTTCTCAATGATCCGCAGGGCAATGCGATTACTGCCTTTTTCGCCCACTGCTTTGGAGAACGTTTTTATCTACTGGGCTTTCTGCCGGTTCTTGCTGCAGTCCTGTTGCTTCTTTATCTGCCATGGTACAGGGCAGAGCGGCATCAACGTATGCTCTGTGCAAGAGATCAGGTTATAGCTTGAATGGCTCTGTGCATCAATTGAGTATCTTTCTTTTCTTCTTTCGTCCCGTCAAAGTCTGCTGCTTTGACGGGAATTTTTTATATCTGATTTTACAAAGGGTTTACACCGGAATGGTGGCTGTCACAGGACGGACGTGCTATGATAGAATTCGAATTTTTGAAGTGAAACGATATTTTTTGATTGACATAACAGAATCAAGAGGACAGATCATGCAGAAAAACTATGTGCAGGAAATTTTGAACATCATTCATGGCAATATACCTCAGGCTGAACTGGCCGAAAACTGTCGGATTACCATGAAAAAGATCTGGCGGATGTTTTGGAAGCGCTCATGCCTGCAGAACGCAAGTCGCTTTATCCCATTTTGGGAGTAGACGAAGTGGCTGAGATCTTCGCCTATCTGGACGATGCAGAGCCGTATCTGAAAGAATTATCCAGAGATGAGGCTGCAAAAGTTATTTCCAACATGGACTCGGACGATGCGGCAGATGCGCTGGAAGACCTTGACGAGATAGACAAGGGTGAAATCGTCAACAAACTGGACAGCGTTTCGGTTGGCATGGCGATGGCGGTGCTGTGTGTGTTGTTTTCGAC
>ENA-OPWC01000872-OPWC01000872.1-human-gut-metagenome-genome-assembly--contig:-NODE-872-length-23116-cov-2.164130_pt1 | contig 23116 bp, 23 predicted proteins | sample MGYA00241504_ERZ502000 | MGnify/ENA primary metagenome ERZ502000 (study PRJEB25962, sample SAMEA2042005) | human gut metagenome | biome: human gut; feature: human-associated habitat; material: faeces...
GTTGTTTTAGGTCATTCTGAAAGAAGAGAATACTTTGCTGAAACAAATGAAACAGTAAACAAAAAAATGTTAAAAGCATTTGAACATGGAATTACTCCAATTATGTGCTGTGGTGAAACTCTGGAACAGAGAGAACAGGGCGTAACAATGGATTTCATTCGTCAGCAGGTAAAAGTTGGATTTATGAATGTAACAGCTGACCAGGCAAAAGAAGCGGTTATCGCTTATGAACCAATCTGGGCAATCGGAACAGGTAAAACAGCTACAACTGAGCAGGCTCAGGAAGTATGCGCAGGTATTCGTGCATGCATCGCTGAAATCTATGATGAAGCAACAGCAGAAGCAATCCGTATCCAGTATGGCGGATCTGTAAATCCTGCAACAGCACCTGACTTATTCGTTCAGAACGATATCGATGGCGGCCTTGTAGGTGGCGCTTCTCTGAAAGCTGATTTCGGAAAGATCGTTAACTACAAATAAATAGCTAGATTTAGCTAATGTGTCCAAACGAGAAATAATATAACGCCCCTAAATGCAATGAAAATTGGTAGTTTTTACTAATTGAACTGTATTTAGGGGCGTTTTATAATATCGCTACTATCACTTTTTACTATCACTTTTTGGACACAAAATCACCTTGATTTAAAAAAGTGATAATAGTCACAGGGAGGAATTAGAATGGCTAAAAGTAATGATGGTAAAAGAGAAAATGGCGAAGGAACCACACGGAGATTGCCGAACGGTAAATACGAATGTATTGTGCAGAGTAAGTATATGAATCCGAAGACAGGAAAGCCGAAAAGGATTAAAAGAATCTGCGATACGGAATCCGCAGCACGCGAAAAAGCGAAAATGGCTTTATCTGCATGGGAAAAAGAAATTGAGCGTGGACGAGATACTAAGATAAATAAAGCAAAAACGTTCGGAGAATATATGAATGAATATATTGAGAACGAAGCGAAACCATTTTTAACTGGCAGTGGATATCATTCATATATCAGTAATATGAATCGAAATTTTTTCAGTTTTCCCATAGCCAGATATCAGATACATATGTTGAGTGCTGTGGAATTTGAAAAGTATTTTGATTCTATATTAGCACTTAAAAGCAGAAAGACATGTTCACTGCCAATACAGTTATGTCGCCGATGTTGTAAATGGCTTGTGGATCGTAGTCTGCTTAAAGAAAATTATGCTGCGCAGGCAAGAATCAAGAAAGAAATTTCTGATGAATATGACAAGAAAAGAGAAGATGATATTAAGAACAGGAAAAAAATCTTCTCACCGCAGGATATCGAAAAGTTCTACTATGCTTATAAAAACAATATGGGGCAATATCCGGTTGTTGTTTTATTTCTTTTAGAAACCGGACTGAGAGCCGGAGAATTTGCAGCATTGCGGAATGATAACATTGACCTTGAGAATAATAAAATTCATATTGTAGAAACGCAATCTCTTCGTTTTAAAGATAATAACAAGGATAACGGCGTAGAATACTACACGAAAGTTCCGAAAAATGGTGAGGCTCGATTTGTTATGATGTCTGATTTATGTAGAGAATGTGTATTGTATATGATGGAGCAGACCAGACTTAAATGTAAGAATAACCCGGATAATTTATTGTATCCAGTGTTTACAAGTGGTAAAAGGCGTTCTAATGATTCCATGGAAGTATGTTTTAAAGCTCTCTGCGATAAATTGGAAATAGATAGAGATGTGCATCTTACCAAAAAAGGACAAATGAGAGGTTTGTGTCTTCATTCACTCAGGCATACAGCAGATACAATGGCGAATACTGCTAAAAACGCAAATGTAGTTAATACGGCTCTTATGATGGGACATAAGGCAATAAGCGTTGAAAATGTATACACACATGCTACGGAAGATGCTCTCAGCAGTGTCACTACACCTTCACAGGCGGTACTTAACGAATATAAAAAGGACACTGATAAGAATATCAACGACGAAGAATTGTATAAGATGTATCTTAAATTGAAAGAAAGATTTGAATGAGAAAGAGATAGGTAAGCTGAATTAAGCATATTTAGTTTGCCTATCTCTTTTTTGATTAGTTAGATGTCAGAATCCAGCAATAGTTCATTACTATCACCGGTGATGTATTTTAAGGGGTTTGGAAAGAAATCTTCGCCACAACGTTTATAACTCTTTTGGGAAATAGTAATTGGGCACAAGTCTAACTCATTAAAATAACGCATATGACTTTTAAGATAATCATATTCAAATCCATTTGTAGCAGGATCAAGTCCTCTTTTTTTGGTATTGACAACTTGCAGTATTTCCAGTAGTTCTTTTTTTATCTTTTTTCTGTAGTCACTTCGGTTAATAATGTCTCTTGCATCTTCGTATAAATAGAAGTCACCGGTTCCATACATTGATTTTAAGCGTTGACAAAGGGTGGTGAATGGAAGTGTATTTGAGCCATTTAAAAGATGCGATTCATTGTTGCCGCAATGTAGATTCTTTTTGTTATTTCGTAACTGGCGTCTGTATTCTCGCAATTCTATACGTAATTGCCCGCATGCATTTGCTAATTCGGGACTATATTCAGGTGGAATAACGTCATTTTTAAGATCATTAATTTCCTCAATTAACTGGGGTAATTTTAAATACAGAGATAATTCATAACTTTTACAGGTAAGTGTGATGGCGTGAGTTTCTGGAATATATCGGTGTTGTGTACTGTTCAGTATCTTTTTTAATTCAAATGGATAAGGAATAAGAGCTTTTTTTAATAAACGCATATATTCTTCTGCGGTTTCCTGCGAATTCATCCAGAAATTTATGCAATAGTCGATTCGCTGAAATTTGCCATGTAGTAGCTGACTTTTGAAAGGACCGGTTATATCACATATAGCGTTATTCAAAATATCTGGAAGTTGTGTTAAATAATTTTTGTCGATGATACAGGTACGTAGATTTTGGGTTTCGCCAATTAGGATGCGTGGATTAACAGTAAACTTGATTTTATATACATGGTAGTCTTGGTTTGGAGTCATACAATCTACAAATTCGATACGATTGAATCCGAGTGAGTGGAAAGAACGAGTAACGTATTTAACACATTTTTTCTTTCTGTGTTTCTTAAAGTTGCAATCTGGTTTTTCAGCCAGATATTGAAAAAGTCCATAATAGGTTTTGTCACTGCATTTATAAAAATAAGTAAATGTATGTGCAGACAGTGATTTGTTTGGATATTTTGGGGTAAGTGTGGTCATTTTTCGTGTCCTCCGTTAGTTGTATTTTTACTCGCATTTTTGATTTTGAAAATTCGTTCTTTCGATGGGATATTTTGCGATGCGAGAGTTTTTAGTTGAAAAATAAATATCATTTGTTTCCCTTATATATACGGGATACATAGTGTGTTGAATATACATCGTATTACGTTACTGTTATACAAAAGTAGTTTTTAATATACATCAGACGACAAACAATTAAATAAGAACAATATGAAAGGGGGCAGTGTTATGTTTGAAACACTACCAGAAGTGCTTACATTAAGACAGTCACAGGAAATATTGCAGATTGGCAGAACAACGATACTTGGAATGATTAAAAGAAACGAATTGAAGGCTTTCAAAGTTAGAGGAAGATGGAGAATAAAAAAAGAAGATTTAAGCAGATATGTGTTGCAATCGAGCAAAAAAGTAATTTTCTGATATTTGTTTTTGAAGGGAGTTAAAAATAAGAAAATAAGAACTAACTAAAAAATGTGAGAATTAGATATAGAAATGAAATATTTATCATGATATAGTTGATATATTACATTTTGGGAATAGAGGATGATGATATGAATTGTATTCAATGTAATTCAAGTCATGTGCATAAAGATGGTGTTCGTAATGGATATCAGAGATATAAATGTCTTGAATGCCACAAAAGATTCACAGGAGAAAAAGTGGATGTAGAAAATAGTTATTTTGTACATTTTAATACTAGACTCAAAAAAACAGATAGAATTTTGTTGACTAGAGATAATTATTTCATTTCTAAAAAGGAAATAAACTATGATGATAGAAAACTTATACAATATGCAAAACAACTAATTGAATCTTCAGGAAAACCACCGATGTTTTGTCCTTCATTTTTTTATAATTTTCCGAATAAAATGTTTGAAGATGAAGGACATTATACGGATTCATATATTGAAAAGTATTATAAGATAGCTATGATAAATTATGATTTGAATATGCGGTACTTTGAGGCTTTGGATTATGAGTTGTTTAATCAGTATTTGCAATGCTTTGTTAAGAAAAAGGGGTTCATAGAAATTATTGATTTAAAAGAAGTAGCAGGTAAAAAAGGTGCATATATTATGGTTTTGGATAGATATATGCAAGCGTATATCGGCATAAGCGATTCTGAGCAGGGAATAAAAGGAAGAATACTAAAGCATTGGCGTAAACAAAAAGAATTTAATCGTTTGGTTTATGGAAAAATAGAAAATTCAATTATTTCAATAGATTCGTTTGGGGCATTAGATACAACACGGATATTTTATAAAGAGCTTAATAGTTTCCAGAATTTAGATGATTATGAAAGAAAACTGGTTGATGCATTTAAGCCAGAGTATAGACTAAATCGTGTTGCTGGCGGTATTAACGGCGAGAATAATGGGATGCTTAGAAATTTAAAACTTATTACATCAGTACAAAAAAGAAAATTATAGTTGCAAAAAGATATTAACCGTGGTGCGAACATCTTTTTGCAATGAAAGTTTTTATTTATTATGCGAGCATGAAAAATGATTGGAAAATAAAAGAGTGGTACTTGATCAGAAATAGATTAAGTACCGCTTTTTTATTTTTAGAAATTAATAACAAATTTTCATATATTTTTTGGCTATGACATCAGTCTGAGTCAGATATACATGTTTGGTTTTATAGATTTCTAAGGTATTAATATAATATATACTGACAGTAGATGAAGAGAAAAGAGATAAGTTGTATATTGGTAGATATAATAATGGTGAATTAAATACAATGATATTATCATAGTATGGTAAAAGAAAAATTGAATACAATACAAAGAAACATGAATTGTAAGTATTTTTTATATTCCATTTTAGGCAATGAAATTAAACCGTGTCTTTAGAAATTTCTGTCAGAAAAGAGTCCAATAATTCTTGCGTAGTACTTGGCATGTTTCGATATATGCGCAAATGTTGAAGCTCATTTTCAGTAAGTTTTGCTTCTGAGTAGATACCAGGACGTTGTGGATTGCTGGTATTACCAATTAAATAGTCAACAGAAGTATTGAAGTAATCGGCAAGTTTAATTAATGTAGCAATATCTGGTTCTGTAATTCCGTTTTCATATTTGTATATCGTTTGCTGAGAAAGGTCTAAACGTAAGGCTAACTGTTGTTGGCTTAGTTTCTTGGATAGGCGTAAGGCTTTCAAATTTTTCATAATGATCGTCTCTCCTTTTCAATTATTGTACCAATAATAAAAGAGAAAAAATAAACTATAACAGCGTTGAAATTAAAACTAAAAAAGCGTATAATTAAACCAAAATATGATATTAATCAAATAAATGAATTATTGATAGTAAGAGGGAGGAATAGCAATGTCAGTAGTATTAGCAATTTTGGTGTTGGTTATGGGTGCGATTGTTCATCGAATATATGCTAGCATTGTTACAGTAATTCACTTTAGCTTTAGAAGTATATTTACGGAATGGTTCTGGTGTATTGTGATAGGCGGAATGATAGTAGGACTTGTCGGAAATGCATTGGGATTGTTATAAAAATAATAAGAACTGCGGATGCACTTAAATTACTTAATGAAGTTTGTTATGTAAAGAAAAAAATTAATATAGGAGTACAGAATATGAAAAGAAAAAAAGTAGCTCTAGTTACAACAGTTGCAGTTTGCGCAATTATGTGCAGTAGTAATACTGTGACCTTTGCATCAGGATATACAGAAGAAAACCAGGATGAGTATTCATATGATGAATATGCTGATAGTGATGAATCTGATGATGAGGCAGATATTCCACAGAATTCAGAAGATGTAGTAGATGATGTTACATTTTTTTCAGATATCCATAAAGAAAAAAAACTGAAAAAAATATTAAAAAAATATTTAGATATACAAAAGAAAGCTGAAAAAGCAATAGATTTTGATAATTTATGGTATGTTAATGATATAAATATAATCACTGCATCAGGTTCTTATAAAATTACAAATGACGATGACTTTGATTATTATTACACTGGTCCACTTAAGAAAAACAAGCCTGATGGAACAGGAATAGTGTGGTATTCTTTTGAAGATAGTGAATATTTAGAAGACGGAGAAAGGAAATACGTTGGAGAGCTAAAAAAGGGCAAAGCTGATGGAATTGGTTTGGAGTTAGGAATAAATGACATGTTGTATGGCGGAATAGCGGACTATTATTTAGGTGAATTTAAAAATGGTGAAGAAAGTGGTTTTGGATTAGAGGTATCTGATGCATATTCTACATGTGGAGAATTTAAAAAGGGATATCCCAATGGAAAGGTTACAGAATATTATTATGATACATTGATTTATGAAGGTAATATGAAGAAAGGCGAATATTCCGGAAAGGGAAAGACATATTACTTAGATGGAACAGTGGAATATGAGGGTGAATTTAAAAATGGTAAATATCATGGAAAAGGAACTCTTTATGACGAAGATGGGAATAAGGTATATAGTGGTCGTTGGAAGAATGGGGATTACGCATAAAGTTGAAATTGTAAAGCTGTGATTTAATAAATAATATTCATGCAATGTCGAAAGAAAGGGAATGAGTAGCAATGCCGATGATAATATGTCCTGAATGTGCTAGAAGAATAACAAATAATGTGGAAAAATGTCCAAATTGTGAATGCACAAAAGATAAGTTTGTAACATTAATGGATAGAAAAGAACAAGACCTTATAATGCTCAGGTTAGGAAAGTATCAAGTTAGGTTTAACGGAAAATATTGGAACTATATACAATTGCGTAAAGTATATGAATTAAATGCACGACAGTTGAGAAGACAATTACGGTCAGTTTATGACCGTACAACAGATTTTGGAACAATTATCAAAAGTTTTCCGCATATAGTTGAGACCAAAATGAAACAAATGTTGGAATGGAGCATGAAGTTATTATATGAATGCAAAATTCCAATGACTGCGGGAGTATTTCTTGATAAATATCTTGAAAAAAATCATTATTATGTGGGTAACTGGCGTTATTATCATTTAGATTATAATGAGATAATTGATGAAATTGTCGAACAGTATATGGGAATAGTGAATAATAATGTCGCAATTTCTGAATTGAAAAATTCGGTGAGAACTCAACAAAGGTTAATTGATGGTGCATATCATGTGATTTTAGCTATATTTTATGCTCTATTAAATGAATTACTTGAGAATGAGGCAATAGATACATTGGATTATAAGCAAGAGCGTGAAAATGAAGCAATGAATATTCATACAACTACAATGAAATATGAAACAGATGATAAAAAAATTATAATAGGATGCTTGAATGCAATTACTAAATACCCTTATTATACACCACCGTATGCTACTTTATATGAAAAATATAAAAACACGCCGGAAGTGACTAGTATATTTTCATTCTTAGATTTCTTTGGAATAGATATTTCTTTTGGTTGTATATCAATAACCCAATATATGAATATAGAAAGAACACTAAAGAAATATATTGATATGGAAAAATTTAATTTTGGTGAGACTACAACAGATCAGTATTATATAGCTTTGGAGGTTATAGATAAATTACAAGAAGAGTATTCCCAATCGGAATTAAAAGATAATTTCAACTGTGCCAGATTATACGAATATATTAGACATGCACAAGAAATCGGAGCATCAAATTGCACAAGTAGTAAAGAAAAACAAGCTTCCATGGAAGAATATATTCCTATGTTAATGGAAAGGACTATTGAAATACAGGATGAAGATGATATTTATTGGCAACCTGTATGGGCAGCTGGAATGAAGATAGAGGGTTCTATTATCTTTAAATCAGATGTAGAAAATATTTGTAGAAAAGGATATCTTCCCCCAAATAAAAAATATTTATTTATCTTTGATAATACGGTAATGAAATCCGGAAAATTCGGATTTGGTATCTTCGATGAAGGAATAGTATTTTTTGAAACAAAAAAAATATTTATGTTTAAAGATATTACAAAATGTAAATTTCGAGAAGACAATATATCAATGATAATAAGTACAGACAAAGATAGTTATGAGTTTGAATATCAATTTACAAAAGTTAAATTTTTGAAATCTTTGATGAGAAAAATGGACACTGAAAAAGGGGAGTGTTTTACAAATCAAATTGTATATGAAATTATTAAACATTATCAAAATCTAAAAGGTATTAATTTATTAGAAAATTAAAAGTGATTTTAGTATTATGATTACGCGCATAATAAATAATTTAATTGATGTATTATCTTCACAGAAGGAGGAAAATACATACAAATAGTAACATATTTACTTGGAGCTGAGACGTGAAGAACGTTTCAGCTCTTTTTATTTCACACAATCAAGGAGGAAAACGAATGTTAAATTATGAATTATTTATGGAAAAACTAAGAGAAATTATTTTAAATGTCAGCGGATGGAAAGCAGAGAACGTAACTCTAGTTCCAAAGGAGGACAACAAATTGGGCGAAGACCGTTTGGAAATTGTGTGCATTGAATCTGCAACCCATGTGGGCTGTGATTCTTTGAGTGCTGTAGAAATTTACCAGGAATATCTGAATGGGATGAAAATCCAGGCAATTGCAGAGGAGCTGGTTACAGAAGTAAGAAAGAAAGTAAAGAATCGTCTTTTTCATGCAATGGTTCAGATTGTTGATTATGAGAAAGCGAGACGGTTGTTATTTGTTGCTACGGAAAGCATCAATAATAAGGCTGCTCTGGAACAGTGTATCTATAAAACTGTGGGTGACATTGCGCTTGTTGTCAATGTGAACCTTATAGCAGAGGGCAAAAATATGATCGGGCTGAAAGTTTCGCAGGAGTTATTAGAGGTATGGGAAAAAGAGCAGGAGCAGGTATTTCAGGATGCGTTGGAAAATTCAGCAAAAATGTTCCCGGCACGGCATTATGACCTGTTGCTAGCACTTATCTCAGGGGCAGATTATGACGGAGAAGATTTTATGAATGAGGACTGCACGGAAATTTTATCTAGTGGACTACCGGAAAAATGTATCAGCACGCTGGACTTTAATCATGGTTCAGTAGCTATTTTCTATCCGGGAGTTGCAGACAGGCTTTGTCAGTATTTACATACAGAGAACCTGTATGTAATTTTTCTGTCCGTTAAGGGGATACTGGTACGTCCAGCAAAAAATGAAATATCCGCTGAAGAACTGAAAGCAAGGGCTGAAAGAGAACGAGGAGACAGTCAAAGTAATACAGACAGGCTGACTGATGAAATTTATTACTATGATGGAAAGAAACATTGTATCCGCAGGGCAGATGGAGAGGGAGATGTATTCCAGTGCAGATGAGAAGCAGAAAGGATGGATGAAAAAGTGCAAAAGATTATTATTGCAGTTTTATCAACAGTAGTTGTGATTTGGAATGAGATTATTAGTGGAAAGGGAGGAAAATAATTATGGCAGCAAATGTAGAATCTATGTTTTATACAAGAACAAAACCGTGGCATGGACTTGGTGTACAGGTACAGGAAGCACCGGAATCAAAGGATGCGTTAAGACTGGCAGGATTGGACTGGAAAGTTTATCAGAGAGAAGTTTATACAGACTCTGGTATTAAGATCGAGGGCTATCGTGCAAATGTCAGAAATACAGATAATAAAGTACTGGGTGTTGTGACCGAACGTTACAAAATCGTACAGAATGAAGAAGCATTTTCATTTACAGATACACTTCTGGGTAAAGGTGTCCGTTATGAAACCGCGGGCAGTTTACAGGAGGGGAAGAAAGTTTGGCTTCTGGCGAGACTCCCGAAAGAATACATCATTTCGGGTGAACAGATTTCTCCGTATCTGGTGTTCAGTAACAGCCATGATGGAAGTGCGGCAGTGAGGGTTGCAGTGACTCCGATTCGTGTAGTGTGTAATAATACATTGAATCTGGCACTGAGTACAGCAAAGCGTTCCTGGGCTATGGTACATACCGGAAATATCAAAGGCAAAATCCATGAAGCGCAGGAAACCTTATTTATGGCAGAGAATTATATGAGTAAGCTCGGAAAAGAGTTTGAAGAACTGAAACGCCAGAAATTATCCGAAAGACAGGTAAAAGAATATATTGAACTGCTTCTTCCGTTAGAAAAGACTACCAGTCTGGTAACGGCAAAGAATGTAAAGAAACTGCGTGATGATCTGAGAGCAAGATATTATGATGCACCGGATTTACAGGATGTGGGTGGAAACAATGCCTACCGTTTTATTAATGCGGTATCAGATTTTGCTACTCATAATGAACCACTGAGACGTACAGCAAATTATAAGGAAAATCTGTTTATGAGAACAATGGACGGCAACCCGATGATTGACCGGGCATATCAGATTGTAAAAGCAGCATGATTTCAAAAATGGGAACTTCTGAATTAAACAGGAAGTTCCCATATTTTTTCGTAAGAGGAGGCAGGTATAATGAAACAAAAAGTTCAGGAAGAATTAAAACAGGAAGTTATTAAGCGCATTTATGGAGAATTTAAAGATTACAGACAGAATCTGCTGAATGAGAGTTCCACTGATCTGATTGCAGACGCGTATAAGATTGAGACATTCTCATCTTTATATGAGATTCTGCTGGAAAAATCCACACAGCTTAGCGACGTGGCTCTTTTGAATCTTCTCAATATGGGAACCGGAATCCTGGAAGGTCTGTATGAAAAATGGCTTGGAATCAAGGATTCCTCATTCGATGAATTGGATAATTATGTCGAACATGAGCTTGATGAACTGGAAGGATATGGACTCTACGAGGCAGTTTAAGAGTATGAATACTAAGAAATGATTTCAATGGAAAGGAAATTTTGATATGAAACGACTGATTGGAACAAATGGATTAGAAAAAAAGGAATGGCTGAAATACCGCAAGACAGGGATTACGGGTACAGATGCAGGTGCAATTTGCGGATTAAATCCGTATGTATCAGCATTTCAGGTCTATCAGGATAAAATCACAGATGAAATTGAAGAAAAAGATAATGAAGCTATGCGTCAGGGAAGAGACTTGGAAGAATATGTGGCACAGAGATTTATGGAAAAAACAGGCTTCAAGGTACGCAGGGCGAATGCGATTTTTCAAAACGAAGAACATCCGATCATGCTGGCAGATTTTGACCGTCTGATTGTAGGGCAGAAAGCCGGATTGGAGTGCAAAACCGTTTCCCCGTATTCTTCAGATAAATGGTCGGAGGGACAGATACCGCTTCATTATCAGATGCAGGTACAGCACTATCTGGCGGTCAGTGGTTTTGACTGCTGGTATGTTGCGGCGGTAGTCTTTGGAAAAGATTTTATCGTTCATAAGATAGACAGGGATGAAGAAATGATTCAGAACCTGATTATCATAGAGGAACGTTTCTGGAAAGAACATGTGATGGCACATGTCATGCCTGATCCGGATGGGACTAAAAACTGTTCCGAGCAGATTGCAAAGATGTATTTTAAAGCAGATAAGGAAAAAGTTGTGGAACTGCATGGCTATAATGGATTGCTTAGCCGCCGTGAAGAACTGGTAGGACTGATTGAGAAAATGGAGAATGAGAAAAATACCATTGACCAGAAGATAAAACTGGAAATGCAGGACGCATCAAAGGCACTGACAGAAAAGTATCAGGTTAGCTGGTCTTCTTACAGTTCATCACGTCTGGACAGTAAAAAACTGAAAGCGGAAAAACCGGAGATTTATGAGGCATATGTAAATAAGAGCAGTATGAGAAGATTTACAGTAAATCGTGTAGCATAGGAGGTTAGAGAATGGCAGCAAAACAGATTAGTTTGAAAGAGGAGCTGGCAGCACAGGCGCAGGCACAGCCAGCTAAGAAAGATGAGGAAGTTAAACTGACAAAAAATATGACAATTCCGGATATGGTAAAAGTGATGATGCCGGAAATCAAAAAGGCACTTCCAAGTGTGATGTCACCAGAACGTTTTGCAAGGATTGCGTTGTCAGCACTGAATAATACACCACAGTTGCAGGCGTGTACACCGATGTCATTTCTGGCAGCTTTATTAAATTCAGCACAGCTTGGACTGGAACCGAACACACCACTTGGACAGGCATATCTGATTCCGTATAAGAATCATGGAAAACTGGAATGCCAGTTTCAGATTGGATATAAGGGATTGATTGATCTTGCCTATCGTAATGGACAGATGCAGACTATACAGGCGCAGGCAGTTTATGAAAATGATGAGTTTTTCTATGAATACGGACTGGATGCAAAGTTGAGACACAGACCAGCGTTCTCAGACAGAGGCGATTTAATCTATTTCTATGGAATCTTTAAAACAGTAAACGGTGGATATGGATTTTCAGTAATGTCCAAGAATGACATGGATATTTACGCAAAGACATATTCCAAGGCTTTTGATTCCGACTATTCACCATGGAAGAGTAATTATGAGGAAATGGCGAAGAAAACAGTTATCAAACAGGCTTTGAAGTATGCTCCGATAAAGACCGAGTTCCAGAGAGCACTCAGTACGGACGAAACGATTAAAAGCAGACTGAGTATGGACATGGCAACGGAAGTAGAGAATGAGATGGTTTACGAAAATTCTGAAGAGGAATCAGGTAAATAATTGAAACGGTGAGCAGTAGTTAAGGCTTACAAGCCTATGCGGAACTATGAAAAGTATCAAAAGAAACGAGCGTTAGATATAGACCAGAGAAAAATACTTTAGGTATATACTGTATGCTCATCTTTTGATACTTTTTTTATACAGAGTTGTTTTGATACAAATGTAAATCTGGTATGTGTTGAATACTTGAGGAAAGAATGTGACTATGTTAAAATAAATAATAGGAAAGGGAAATCAGATTATCTGAAGCGAGGTGACATTATGCAGAAAGATGGAATGGAACAGGAATTGGATTTTGAGAGGAAGCATGAAGAAGATTTGCAGAGACTTCGTGGATTCCGACTTCTGGATGATGATTTTATGAGTAAAGTATTTGAGGATAAAGAATGTACAGAATTTCTACTTCAGATTATTTTGAACAGGAATGACTTAAAAGTACAAAGTGTACATGGACAGCATGATATTAAAAACTTGCAGGGACGCTCTGTGCGTTTGGATATTCTGGCTGTTGATACAATTGGAAGAGTTCATAATATTGAAATACAGAGAAGTGATAAAGGCGCAGGAGTAAAACGAGCAAGATATAATAGCAGTATTATGGATGCTAATATAACAGAGGCAGGAGACAAGTACGAAGATCTAAATGAATCATATGTAATTTTTATTACAGAGAATGATGTTTTAAAGGCTGGGCTTCCTATTTATCATGTAGACAGGATTGTAAGGGAGACGGGTGAATTGTTCAATGATGAATCACATATTATATATGTAAATTCACAGATCAAAGATGAAACAGCATTAGGAAAACTGATGCATGATTTTTCCTGTACAGATGCCAAAGATATGAATTACAAGATATTGGCAGACAAGGTAAGATATTTTAAAGAAGATGAGAAAGGAGTGGAGACCATGTGTAAATCAATGGAAGAAATGAGAAATGAAGCGAGCAGAGCGAAAGCCGTTCAGATTGCAAGACGTATGCTTGATTCCGGAAAGCTGACTTATGAAGAAATTGCAGAGTTTTCTGATTTGACAATAGAAGAGGTTAAAACTCTGGATGAAAAGCAGCCTGCATAGAATGGTAAATTAATGGCGAGACATAATTAGAATTAATGATTTATTAAAGGCAGAACCTTGGAGTATTCTGAGGTTCTGTCTTTTTAAGTGTAGGTATTATATATGATTTATGGATATTGCAGGATTTCAACTCCCAGACAAAATCTGGAAAGACAGGTCAGAAATATCAGGGCAGCGTATTCTGATGCGGTTATTATACGCGAGATATATACTGGAACGAAAATGCGTGAACGAAAAGAATTTGAAAAACTTCTCAGAAAAGTATCTGATGGCGATACATTGGTGTTTGATTCTGTATCCAGAATGAGCCGCACTTCGCAGGATGGCTATAAAACATATGAAGAACTGTATAAACGAGGAGTATCGCTGGTATTTCTTAAAGAACCACATATCAATACCAGTACTTATCAGCAAGCAATGGATAATCAATTTTCCGTAAAGATAAAAACCGGAGATCAGGCATCGGACGAATTGATGTCTGGAATATTGAATGCAGTCAATAATTATATGCTGAGTCTTGCAAAAAGACAAATACAGCTTGCGTTTGAGCAGGCAGAAAAAGAAGTTGTTAATTTGCACCAGAGAACCCGTGAAGGAATAGAGACTGCCCGCCTAAACGGAAAACAGATAGGACTGGTACAGGGAACCAAGTTGGTTACTAAAAAATCAGTAAAATCAAAACGATTGATACAGAAGTATAGCCGGGATTTTTTCGGAACGTTGCCAGACAAAGATTGTATAAAACTTATTGGTATATCAAAGGGTAGCTATTACAAATATAAACGAGAACTGAAATTAGAGTGTTCAGGGTGAATGATGAAATATACAATTATGCAGTGTGCGGATAAAACGAAATAAACTGAAGTAAACCATAATGTACCCAATATTCTGTAACATTTTTCTAAAACATTTATAAGTGGAGGAATGCAAAATGCTAGATAATATACCTGATACATTAACTTTGGGAGAGTTACAAAAAGTTCTTCATGTTGGAAAAAATACAGCATTGAAGTTGGTTCATGAAGATATTATTACAGGACATTGGGTGGCAGGAAAATGGTTGTTTCTGAAAGAAGATGTGGTAGAATATATTACACGACAATAGGTTGTGTAATATATTCTATATAATAGTGGGAGAGGTTTGAATATGGCTAATGTTAAAAATGAAGAAAAAGAAGAAATACGTTATATATACCCTGAAGATTATAAGTTTTATGAAAAAAAAGTGGAAATTGTTGACGGAAAAATGCTAATGGTAAACGGGGTAAATACTAATAATGTAGAATCAATAGACATATATATGAAACTGTTTTTCTTTTATAGAGGTCGAGAAGATAAGAAAACGGGTATTAGTAATTTGAAAAAAACACGAAATGAAAACAAAAGTGAGTTTAAGTATTTTCTTATAGGGTCTGGTTTGGGGAAAATATTTGGGATTGATCCCCTTTCTTGGTTTGAGAAAGAAAGGCCAGAAGTTTTTGAAGATACATATACTTGTATAATATTAGCAGGTATGTATATTTTGAAAAGTGGAAAGAAAATAGATATTGATATATGGGAGTGTTTGGATTTGTTGCTAACAGCATACAATGAGAATGGAGAGTTCCCATTATCTGATGAACAGGTAAGGAATTTTAGTAGTGCAATTATGAAACCAGTGAGGCGAAAGAATACAAGGCGAAATACAGAACAAAATATAGGGACAAAAGAAATTCCAGAAATGGAAGTAATAACTTTAATAAACGAAGAAACTGAAAAGTGGCGAATAAATGAAGAAAGAAGAAAAACATTAAAGACATACTATAGTATAGAAAAGAAAAATGAAATAAGAGACAAAATATTTCAACTGGTTCAAGAATTTGAAAAAGAAAGAAATGCAATGGAAGATGCATATGAAAGATTAAGCGATATTAAAAGTGTACCACAGAATAAGTTGGAGTTTAGGGCGTATATTGACCGAGAACTTATAAGATATAAAATAGTGCAAGAATATGAAAAAGAAATCGAGTATAGTAGTGATGGTAAACGGTATATGAAAAAAAATTTGCGTGAGCCAGAAACTGTGAAATGTTTGAATAAAAAGTATCTTGATGAAATAAAAAAGGAGAAAGAAGAGAAAAATAAGGTTCTAAGCAAAGACGAGTTTGAGAAAGTTAAGGAATCCGTAAAAACACGAGATGAAATTAAGAGTATTATTCCGAAAGTATCTACGATTAGATATCCATTATATATGAAAACGTTTATGACGATAGTTGTAAAGTATTATAAATTGTATCCATTTATTCCTCGAAAAACATATTATTGGGTAGGAAAAATAAAATTCTTAGGGAATAAATATGTTGGAAAAGCTTTATATACGCAATTAGTACAAATTATAAATTTGATGGAAGCAAAACCAGGCATTTATGAAATTAAAAATGAGGATGCTTTAAAAGTACTTAAGAAATACTTCAAGTTTTATGATAAAGCGTTAACTCAAATTAATGAATTAGATAAAGCGGTTTTAAAGATATCTAATAGCTCAACTCCTGAAAAGATGAGAAAAGTAGAGAAATATGTAACTATCTATTTGATGGAACAAATTTTTGCATGGGATTTGTTTCACTATGAATATGAATGTATTAAAAAAATGATAGATAATGGAAAAATCGAATATGACAGTATTCAATGGAATACATTAGGAGATTATTTAAAAACTATATATAAAATACATGGCGTGTATACACGAGAAAATGTGGCGAAAGTAATTTTGAATACTTATTTTCAAAATATAAAAGAAGAGGATGCTATTAAGTGGTATGACTTTGATACTAAAATTGACAACTGGATTAAAGATCAAAAAATGTATGAGAGAAATATTTTAAATGGAATATTTGTAGATGAAGATAATTTGTTTATGAAAAGTAAGGGAAGGTTTATTGGTGATATAGAAGATGAAATTATTAAGATGATAAATGAAAAATTGGAAGGAAATAAAACAAGCATTTACTATAGTATTTGTATTAGTAAAGAAGAAAAAACTTCCGAATGGATAAATAGGGTGATTCCTAAAGATGAAAAAGAAAGAGAATTATATAAAAACATTATTGTTTACAGCTTATATGATAATTGGGAAGTAAAAAAACTGAATATTTAAAGAAAAGTATAAAAAAGATCATGTGATTCAAATGGGAAAATCACATGATCTTTTTTTGAAAAAGTGCTTGAACTGGGTGATTTTTTTTTGCTATCTTAAGTATTGTAAAGATTGCGCAGTCATTACATGAAACTATAAAACGAAAATTCTTTAATAAAGGAGAAAAAGTTGCATGAAATTTAATGACAATATTACCCTCCCAGCATGGGTAAAAAACAAAAAAACTATAGGTGTTGTTTTGGATAAGGAAGAAGGATATTTTATGGTACAAAAAGGAGATGATAAGCAATTATATCCTACTATAATAAAAGATTTTGAGCTACTTATATGCAGTAAAGAAAGTGAGGTACCTTTTCATTGTTCTAGCATGCAAAATGATATACCGGATGTGGGATTAAATATTTGCTTTAATATTACCAAAAATAAAGCTCTGATTTGTCGAAAGCATGATAGTGAGGTATATGATGAAATTACACAATTGTTTTTTATATGGACTACCGAAAACGATATAGGATGCAATCGTGGTTTATTTCTGGAACAGGTTGAAGAAAAAAAATACAAGTCGTTCTATTGGACATCGGACTGGGGTAAAACAGGGAATGAAGAAGCTAACAAAGTGATGATGGGACTTTTTATAAAGCTTTGTCTTTTGAACGGAAATAGTACGGAAAAATCGCCTGAAACTAGCCAGGAGGTATTACAGAGAGTAAATATAGACACTAGCACTGATCAGGAGATATTACAGAGAATAGATCTATAGTAGTTTATTCACTCATAAAAAATAGCACAAATTCTATCAGTTCTGTAGATTTCTGTGAAGGATACAGAATAAGCAGAACTGATAGAGATAGAAAAATTGGAGATTTTGAATGAGAAAGAAACATGGGAAAAAACGAAGTAAAACAGGGAATGAAGAAGAGGATATGCTAAGTCCAGAAGAAATATATGAGGCGTTAAAACATAACCAAGAAATAGAGGAGGAGTCAGATGAAGAAGAGGATATGCTGAGTCCAGAAGAAATATATGAGGCGTTAAAACATAATCAAGAGATAGAAGAAAATAGTTCCGGCGAGAATGATATGCTGAGGTCGACAAAAATATTTTGTGCGATAGATAATGCTACTGCAAAAATGGATGAAAAATCTGACAGACGAAAAAAGCAAAAGATAAGTAAAAGAATAAAAGAAAAGAAACAAACTTCCGCCTTAAATGGTGAATTTAATCCATATACATTTGCAATAGAAATTCTGAACAAGTACAGAATTTGGCATTTAGATTCTTCAGATTGGACGCTCTGGATCTGGAATGGTCATTTTTATGAACCATTAAACGATGATAAATTAGAGTCATTGATATATGGTGATTTACCAGAAGAATTTAAGAGTACATTGAAATCATGTAAAAAGAGTATTCAGGCTACATCAGAATTCATTCGGAGGGAATGTGAAACCAAACCGATTAAGTCTGAAAAGTCAGGAAGATCATATAAGACTTTTAATAAGAAAGATATGCGAAAAATATATAACAGGGTAGTTTTGAAGAATGGAGTTTACGATGTTATGGCTGGGAAAATGATAGAGTTTGATGAGAAACTTCCTTATTATTATGAGATTAAAGCAAAGTATATTTCGAAAGAGTCTTCTAAGCTGAATACACCATACTTTGATAAGTTATTAAAAGATGCAACCGGGGGTGATAAGGATTCTATACAAATGATTCATTACGCAATAGGAATGCTTCTGCTTCCAAACAAATGTAAGAAATTTATTGTAGCAGGTAATGCTTCTAATTCTGGAAAGTCCATTCTTTTTGGACAATTTTTGGATAGCTTGTTTGACGCGAGTCGTATATCAAGAGTAGATTCCTCAAAATTAGGAGGGCGATTTGCATTGGGAGATTGCGAGGATAAGTTATTGATATCATGCCTTGATATTGATGAAAATGTTCTGTCATCCAAAGCAGCAGGTGTCATAAAACGTGCTACAGGTGAAGAAAAGATATCCAGCGAAGCAAAATATAAATCCAGTAAGGAAACTATAGTGAGGTTTAAATTTGTATTTGCAACAAATTTTGGGTTTACATCGAGCAGATATGATGCTGGCTTGGTAAATCGTATTCTGGCTCTACCATTTATAAAAGAGACAGCAGAAGAAAATCAAATAGCAGATTTGGCAGAGAAATTACAAGGAGAGAAAGATAAGATTGTAACAAAGATATTACGCGAAATGCAGGAGGTGATTAAGGAGGATGGAAGTATAGTAATTCCAGAATCCGATCTCTCTAAACAAATGAAATCTTCATGGACTACGGTCAATTCTTTATTTGAAGAGTTTTGTGAAAAGCTTGTGGATATTACAGGAGACGAAGATGATTACCTTAGCTGGGAAAATCTATATGAATCTTATAGGCAGTATTTCTTTCTTAAATCGAAATCTTCAAATGTACATTATGAGATCCTGCCTAAACAGGCTTTTATTAAAAGTTTTATGGATAAGACTGAAATAGGACATGGTGGAAGAGTCGAGCAGGTCAGGCGGAGAAAATTTGGAGATAGGGAATACCCTAATGCGGTAAGAAGATTAACTGGAATAAAAGTAAAGATTTAGGGCTGACACAGTGGCACATGTGACACAAACGCAAGGTGTAAGAGTACTTTTATATATTATTAATGCGAATATAACCTTAGACACTTATGGAGATTGGAGAAACGAAAGTCATCAGTATATAAGTATGGTTATTTCGGATTAGTAAGTAAAACAAAGGAGGATAAGACATGAGTTACGATTTAAATGAACTTGCACCACAGAATGATTCTGGTAAAAGAAATAGGGATTATATTAGACCGTTTCTTATTATGCCGTACATGGTTGTGCAGGATGAAATGAAAAAAGTGTCTGTTGAAAACCAGAAAACAGATGGATTTGACAGCAAAGCGGCAGTGGAGCCAATATCTGGGTTGAATAGCGAACAAAACTATGCTACACTAACCAAAGAGCAGTTAATGCTGTTGTGCATTGACAAAGACGTGGTGATAGCGTCCTGCGTTAAATCACTTAAAGAGAATCCGCATAAGATGCTTGGCAAAAAAGACATCATGGAATTATATAATTGCGAAAGCAATAAAGCGTTAAGGATTTTGAAACTGATGTTTCAGATGGGATACGGGAATAAGATTGGAAAAGAATACTATGTATCCTGGAAAGCACATGAGGATTTTGTGAAAGATATGGTTGGCAAGGAAGTCTTCATATAACATTTGATGGTGTTAAGAGTTGTAGCAGTTATCACTTTTAATTATCACTTTTGAGAACTGATATGTATAAAGCCAGCAAAATCAAGGAGTTTACGAATAATTAATGTGAAATCGTAAACTACAAATAAGAATAAAAAACTGATTATAAGCAGATAATCTTTGTGTCCAAACGAGAAATAATATAATGCCCCTGAATACAGGAAAATTGGTAATTTTATTGATTGGATTGTATTCAGGGGATTGTTATAGTTGAAGCAGGTAAGTTACCTGCTTTAATTGCTGTTGCGAATATTTGTTTGGCTATGTCAGACACATAGTATCTTATGAAATTAATATGTATAAAGAAAAAGACAGCTTCATTACTGAAACTGTCTTTTTTATCTGGTGTAAAAATCTGCTGTAAGCTGTTTCTTTTGTACTTTGGGTAAATCTCTTTTGCACGAAAGGAATGCCTCGATACTTTTGTATTTTGACTATTTATCAGGTGTATTTAGTTCATGTATTTTATCTTTTGTATTTTGGAGTATTTCTGAGTTTTTATCCTTGGTGATATAAATGTTTTTCTCTTTGGCAATTCGATGATTTTCTCTTTTGTATGTATAAACTATATCATATTTTTCTACATTCGTCTACAAGTTTCAACAGAAATCAGTCAAAAACATTTCGACAGAATCCCTGTTTTTTCGACATTCGGAGAGGAAATTGACAGATAAATAAAGATTGTCTGATTGCGGGAATCCATTTTCGCTGATATAATGTAAAAAATGTGTAATTATAGAAAGCAGGTTAATATTTTATGGAAGAAAAAGTAACAAAATGTAGTGTATCAAAGAAATGCGGAAGCTGTCAGTATCAGGGTGTTCCTTATAAAGAACAGCTTGCCGCCAAGCAGAAAAGGATGAAGAAGCTTCTTGGAAAGTTTGCAAATGTAAAACCAATCATGGGAATGGATGATCCCTTTTATTATAGAAATAAAGTTCATGCAGTATTTGACAGGGATAAAAAAGGTAATATTATCTGTGGAACCTACGAAGCGAAAACACATAAGGTTGTTCCGATAGAAGAGTGCATGATCGAGGATAAGATCAGTCAGGAAATCATCCGTACAATTCGGGATATGCTGAAATCTTTTAGAATCAAAACATATGATGAGGACACAGGATATGGACTTTTGCGCCATGTGCTGGTGAGAAGAGGGTTTTCCACAGATGAGATCATGGTGGTTCTTGTGATTGGTTCCCCGATCTTTCCTTCAAAAAATAATTTTGTGAAAGCTCTGAGAAAGAAATACCCACAGATTACAACAGTTGTGCTTAACGTCAATGATAAGAAGACCAGTATGGTACTGGGTGAGCGTGATATCGTCATTTATGGAAAAGGATATATCCGGGATACGCTCTGCGGATGTACATTCCGCATTTCTCCGCAGTCTTTTTATCAGGTAAATCCTGTACAGACAGAAATTCTGTATAAGACAGCAATTGAATATGCGGGGCTTGGACGAAAAGAAACAGTGATAGATGCATACTGCGGAATAGGAACAATCGGACTTGTAGCCGCAAAGCGGGCAAAGAATGTCATTGGTGTGGAATTAAATCCGGATGCAGTCCGCGATGCCAGAATCAATGCAAAGGAAAATAAGATTACAAATGCACGTTTCTATCAGGGAGATGCAGGAGAATTTATGGAAAACATGGCAGAAAACGGAGAACATGCAGATGTTGTGTTTATGGATCCGCCACGTACCGGCAGTGATAAAAAGTTTATGTCCTCTGTTATCAAACTGAATCCATCAAGAATCGTATATATCTCCTGTGGACCGGAAACACTGGCAAGAGATCTGGAGTATTTGACAAAACATGGCTATGATGTGAGAAAAATACAGCCGGTAGATATGTTCAGTTTTACAGACCATTGTGAAAATATTTGCCTTTTGACGAAAAAATTTGAGAAACAGACGAAAAATCAAAACGAATACAAATACTAAAAGAATATAAATACCAAAAGAAAAGGAAGGTTTCATGGAAATAAGAAAAGCATCAGTGCAGGATCTTGGGCAGATCATGCAAGTTTATGATAAAGCCCGCAAATTTATGAGAGAAAATGGCAATGCAGAACAGTGGGGTGAAGATTACCCCTCAGCAGAACTGATAGAGCATGATATTGATAAAATGTATCTGTGCATGTCAGAAGGGCAGATTGCCTGTGTTTTCTATTATGCGGCGGAAGAAGATGAAGATTATAAAGAAATTAATGGAAAATGGCTGAATGAAGAACCCTATGGAGTAGTTCACAGGGTAGCGTCCACAGGAATAGTAAGAGGAGCCGCATCATTCTGTCTGGACTGGGCCTATGCTCAGACACTGAATCTCCGTATGGATACATACAGCGATAACATCCCCATGCAGAAACTCCTGGAAAAATGCGGATTTCAGTACTGCGGTTCATTTGAACGTCTGGGAATGGATAAATGGATGGCATACCAGAAAATATAATAAACAAGTCCCTATCTGTTTCAACTGTAAGAGACAGATGGGGACTTTAAGGTTATTGATTGCTGTAGTTAGAGGTATCCATCAGAAGAAATCCGGTCTTTTACAGATTCTCAACAATCTGGCGTGCTACATATACACCGCTTGCAGAAGCATGGGACAGGGAATGGGTTACACCGCTTCCGTCTCCAATGATATACAGGCCTTTGTATCTGCTTTCCAGATTTTCATCAATATCAACTTCCATATTATAGAACTTAACCTCCACACCATAGAGGAGGGTGTCGTCATTAGCTGTCCCGGGAGCGATTTTATCCAGAGCATAAATCATTTCAATGATACCGTCAAGG
>ENA-OPWC01000899-OPWC01000899.1-human-gut-metagenome-genome-assembly--contig:-NODE-899-length-22377-cov-13.775423_pt1 | contig 22377 bp, 21 predicted proteins | sample MGYA00241504_ERZ502000 | MGnify/ENA primary metagenome ERZ502000 (study PRJEB25962, sample SAMEA2042005) | human gut metagenome | biome: human gut; feature: human-associated habitat; material: faeces...
CCTACTATTTCTTCTCTTTTCCACAATACTGCATCATTATCACGCACTCAACATGAACTGTTGTCGGAGCTGCTGCCACTGTCCGAGCTGCTGCCGGAACTGCTGCCACTGTCCGAGCTACTGCCGGAGCTGCTTCCACCGGAAGTGCCCCCATCCGAACTACTGCCGCCGGATGATTCTTTCGTAAATGCCATTCCGACCACATCACTCATGATATGACCATCTTCTATCGCAATCGCCTGGATCGTAGTCGTCTCTGTCAGCGTAATCGGTGTGTCGTACTTCTTCGATTCCTTTGTTGGCACTGTATCATCTGTTGTGTAATAAATAATCGCACCGGTGGTCGCTGTGATCGTCACATCCGTGCGATCCGAAAACTTGTCAGCACCGGAAATCGTCGGAACGCCACTGTCTCTCGGAGTTTCAATCTTACGATTGCCAGCTGCCAAAATTGTATTGTCTGATCCGACCGCTCTGACATGAAGATCAACCATCTGACTGCCGAAAAATGTCTCCCGCTTCTCAAGTTCCTGCAATGGGTGATAATTTATGCCATCGATACTATACTGATATTTCCCCATATCAGTATCTGCCAGACCTGTCACCTGCATAACATATACGGTAGCGCTATCGTTTGGTCTTATACTCACATCAAACTGAATTGTTTCCTCCTGTGGCGGAGCAGTTTCAGATCCGCTGTCGGTGGAACCGCCTGATGAACTGCTGCCGGAGCTGCTGCCGCCGGATGATTCTTTCGTAAATGCCATTCCGACCACATCACTCATGATATGACCATCTTCTATCGCAATTGCCCGGATCGTAGTCGTCTCTGTCAGCGTAATCGGTGTATTGTACTGCTGTGATCCATTTGTTGGCACTGTACCATCTGTTGTGTAATAAATGATCGCACCGGGGGTCGCTGTGATCGTCACCTCCGTGCGGTCTGAAAACTTGTCAGTACCGGAGATCGTCGGAACGTCGCTGGCGCTCGGAGTTGTGATCTCACGATTGCCAGCTGCCAAAATCGTATCGTCTGATCCGACCGCTCTGACGTGAAGATCAACCTTCTGACTGGCGCCAAATGTCTCCTGCGTCTGAAGTTTCTGCAAGGAGTAATAATCTGTGCCATTGATACTATACTGGTAGCTCATCATATCAGTATCTGCCAGACTTGTCACCTGCATAACATATACGGTAGCGCTATCGTTCGGTCTTATACTCACATCAAACTGAATTGTTTCCTCCTGTGGCTCTGTGCCCTGATCTCCGGATTCTGCCGTCCCGGTGTTGTCGGCCGCGTATACCGTTTCCGGTGCAAGCAATCCACCAGGTACACTCATGGATGACACGACCGTAGCTGCGACAATCCCCAAGGTCAGGATTTTTGCCAATGATTTGCTTTGTTTTGATTTCCGTTGTTTCATTTTTCGTTGTCTCATTCGTCGATCCCTCCTTTTACTGATGCTGTTATAAGGCGTTTGCAAACTATTTTTATTATCTGGGCTACCTAGTACATCGTTTTCGAAATAACTATACCACTCACTTGCCTGTTAATCCGATCTACAATATAATTGATAGAATCTTTGATGTTAGCTGCATTGATAGGATTGTTCGTCTTAGAAGTAAATACCAGATCCTCAAATCCTTCTCTCGAAGAAAACCGAGTAGCAATGTCTTTATGGTATGTTCTCTGATATATAAGCACATCATGCACTTTCTTAATCATTGGAATCTTGCGAAATCCTGCATATTTATTTTACGTATATAATTTCCTCCAAAAAAATATGGAGAAGATTATATGTCTCTCTTCTCCATAAATATATCATGTTTATCACTTAATTTCTACGACTTTTAAGCTAGGGAAACGCTGACCTCAGCGTTTTTGAAATATTTAGTTGTCACAACGATATAATAGCGGAAGTTTTCAACACCATCCGGATATGAGTCATCTCAAATCTGATTTCCGTATTTCTTTAACTCTTCCCTATACAATTCAGCTATATATGCCGGACCATTGCACCACAGCTTTGTTTTCTCATCATACAGTGCTTTTCCTGTCTTTGAACATAGAAAATCTGTCAATATCTCTTTTCTGTCCTTTCCCGTTTCTTCTGCAATCTCATCTGTCACCATAGTGATAAGAAAGTCTATTGTATAATTCATTTTTTCCTTTGGAATTGTTACTTCAGCCATATCTTCTCACCTTTCACAAATTTCAGACACTTAATTGCGGCTTCTGTTTTGAAGCAATATTGATCTTTTAGTTTATTGGGCAACAACTGTCTGATGCAGAAATCGTCTGCCTCCTTATCGCCTGCTGTCCCGAAAGCCCCGGCAAGGTAAGCAGTAAGGGTAGCGTTTGTTGCATCATCCGCAATCTTTCCTGCAATGATATCATACCTCGCCATTTCACGTTCAACTTCGATAAACATTTTTTTCTTTCGATGTGCTGCAATGCAATGTCTGCCTGCTCCTTTGATGTAGTTAAATAAAATCCCTGCCCAAAATCTTTTCTCTTTGCACATTTGGCAAGATCTGGCTCTTTTACTTCACAATAGCTTCCATGATAGAGAACAAATCCGTCTTTTAACTCAAGCACTAATCTCTATCCCCTTTCTTTGCAAAAATTCAGTAATATCTTCAAGCACAGCTTCATCGCCTTCACAATGAAAAATCCCATAACATTTTTCTATATATCCAAGAACATCAGCTTTTTTAAACAAGTGGATAATCTGTTCAACAGATAAATGCCACTCTTCTGAAGCAAGCCGGATCAATCTTGTTTGCATGAAAGTAATCTCTGTTTTCTCACTCATTATGAATCCTCCTAGTATAATAATGATGTAGTCAATCAAGACTACTTACTATACAATCCCCTTCCCTCCATCGGTATTGCCCGATTTCTACAGTACTACGAGATTGTCCGACTACCTGCCATTCATTTGAAGTCCTCCGTTTTCAGTTGTGACTTCATACTCTTTTTTCGAGAAACGTCAGGTTCTCCCCAGTTGATGTGTATTCACAATGTAAAACATGATTGGTTCTCTGACTCCGCAGTGCCACATAACACTCGCCATATCGCATTACATGATATTGTCTTCCGCACCAGTTAAGACGTCGACCGACTGAAGTTAACGTTTCGAAGCTCAATCACTATTCAACCCTGCTTTCTTGCTGTCTACGCTTGTCAGATGCCGTTACCGACATCATCCCAAGACTCGCTATTATCTGGTTGGCTAAACCTTGGATAAACCGGATTCCCACCGGCTTGACTACACACCCTTAGCTGGGCGCACAACTGGAAGTTATCCGCATTTCCACTTCCTTATTGCCTGCTCCACTGGGTCGCCTTCCTAAAGCCCGCACAGAAAGCTGAAATTGTTACTGGTTAAAGCAATCACGAATTGAAGTAGACAGCTCTTCATATCCTTTCAATATTTCTTCTTTATGTGCCTGCATTTCTTCATTCATTTTTGTATAGTCCAAACAGTTCTGATAACCTGCCTCACCCCAATTCATAGTATCACCTTTCCTCAAGAAATACCGATTTGTTTCTCAATTTCGCATTCAAATTATACCATAAAACCTGTGAATAATTCTACCGCAGCTTTGGACTATATGAGAAAAGTCCGAACAGTTTTCTGCCCGGACTTCCTCGCTCAATCATAAATCAATTCCGCTTTCACAATCTCCTCTGCCTGTGCCTTGCAAGCGTTCATCTGCCGCACCCATTCCATTTGGTTTTCGGCTTTCAGTTGCTCGGTCACGCCGTTTTGCTCTGCCAGTGACCGCACGATCAGCTCCATGCGGTTTCGTGCTGTTTCGTCAATCTCGGCGCAATGCTCAAAGAGCTTGTCGGATAGCACCAGCTCATTGAACAGCAGGTCAACCGCATTTTTGAAATTCTCATCATCTTCCCTTGCTTCACTGGCATCCACCAGATCAATCAGCATGGAAAAATTCTGTTCCTCCTCTGGTGCTTCATACCAGATATATGCGATTAAAGCTGTATAATAGAGCTTTTTCGCTTTCACCCAGAAATTCCTCAGAGGCTTGCTGTCCTTCTCCTTTGGTATTTACAATGATTGTGTTTACGAGCTTGGTTGGCGCGGCTCTGCTCCGGCTGTAGTAATTTCTTCATCTGTGCCATAAGCGCAAGCCGATACAATCATGCCGCCAGAAAAAGGAGCAAGTATGCCGCCTACGGCAATCACGATTGCGAGACAAGCCGCAACCGCGCCCAATTTAATCCAAAAGGACTTTTTATTTTTCTGCTCCTAACGCTGTGTTGTTCATAATGGATCTCCATTTCATTATTTCATGTGTTTGTTGCACCTAAAACCATTCACAAATGCGCAAAAAGGACATTCCTAAGTAATTAGAAATGTCCTTTGGTTTCGATGTTACTGTCACGAGTAACAAATTGTTGCACCTGTGCGGTTTTGTTGTACTCATTTTTCCATAACACGTTACAATATTTTATTGAAAATCCAACTATTCTTCTGAGAATAACTGCTGTTTGCGCTGTATCATCTCATCGATTCTCTCGATATACTGCCCGACATCCTTGACATTGTCACAGCGTTCGATTCTACCATCGCCATAGACGCGTTTGGAGATGGTTCCTGCACCGAGTGCCATGATCGTCTGAACTTCCTCCATGATTAAAATATTATAAATACCCGCCTTCCCCGGTTTTGCGTAGCCGACATTTTCGAAATTGCCGGACATATTTTTCTGACGGTAGAGATAATACGGTTCCATGCCCATCTGCTTTGCCCCCTGGGCAGCAATCGCCATCGTTTCGTCCGTGTTGTGCAGCGTGCTGATGCCGTGCTCCAAAATCCACTGGCTCAGCCTGGAAGCCCGCTTAATTGCAAGAGAATGTACCGTCAGGCTGTCGGGTCCAAGCTCCTGTACTCGGCGAATGGTCTCTTCCACATCTTCCTTCGTCTCCCCCGGCAGCCCAAGGATCAGGTCCATATTGATATTGTCAAAGCCTTCTTCCCGCGCCAGTCGAAATGCCTCGACCGTCTGTGCCACAGTATGCCGCCGGCCGATCAGGTCAAGGGTTTCCTGCTTCATCGTCTGTGGATTGACCGAAATTCTCGTCACACCATAACGCTTCATCACACGCAGTTTCTCTGCCGTAATGCTGTCCGCGCGCCCTGCTTCTACCGTAAACTCCCGCACCTGTGACCAGTCAAGCGTATTTTGAAGCTTCAAAAAAAGCCGTTCCAATTCCTCTGGTTCCAGTGTAGTCGGCGTACCTCCACCAATATAAACGCTGTCCAAAACGCGGTCTGCACAGGCTTCTTTTACGAAATCAATTTCCTTTTCCACGGCACTTAAATAGTCGCTTACGCGATTTTTCCATGCACAGATCGGAAAAGAGGTAAAGGAACAATACAGACAGGTCGTTGGACAGAACGGAATCCCGATATAAAGGCTGTATCCTTCCTCATAATGAATTCCGGATAAAATCTGCATTTCCCGTTTGGCAATGTCAATCGACAGCTCCGTTTTTTCTTTCGATGCCAGATAGGTATGCTCCATATAGGCAGCGACTTCCTGTTCTGTTTGTCCCTGTTCCAGAAGCTGTTTCGCAATTTTCGTCGGACGAATACCGGTCAGAGTACCCCAGGGAAGCGTCTTTTTTGTTTCTTCGGAGAGGAGCGCGTACAAAAGCTGTTTTAAATCGTTTTTAACCGTCCCCCTGTCCTCCGGTGTATTTAGATGGACTGTTTTAGTCCCTCCATTTTCAATCCCTGCGCAAATGGACGTCTCATAATATTCCACGAAAAACGCCGGCAGCCCGGCGTCACTTCGTTCTTCTTTGGTTCCTTTTACAAAAACTTTGATCTCCTGCTCCGGATAAAAGGCCTTTACCAGAGAATGGATATCATAGGCATATCTGTCTTCATTTAACGTTACAATAATCATCTTTTTACTGGCAGTAGGGATTGTACTGCTTCTCCCTTCCAATTGTAGTAATATCTCCGTGTCCCGGATAAACTTTTGTATCTTCCGGAAGGACAAAGAGTTTTTCTTTCACAGAGCGTACCAGACTGCTCATGCTGCCGGTCGGGAAATCTGTTCTGCCGACCGATTCCTCAAACAGCGTATCGCCGGAGAATAAGAAACCGCCCTCTTTACAGTAATAGCAGCATCCGCCTACAGTATGCCCTGGCGTTGCAATGACCTGAAATGAAATCCCTGCGGTTTCCACTGTCTGTCCGTCTGTCAGCCATTCATCCGCTTCGATCGTCACAACGGGGGGCATCTGAGCAGACAGGTTTAACTCCGGCGTCCGGCAGACTTTCTTCTCTTCCGCCAATGCATACACCTTTGTGCCGGATGCTTTTTTTAATTCTGCTGCGCCGCCAATATGATCAAAATGACCGTGCGTCAGAAGAATCGCTTCCACAGTAAAGCCCTTTTCGGAGAGCAATTTGAAAATCCCTGCTCCGTTTTCCGCAGGATCGACTACGACCGCTTTTGTCCCGCCTTCCCGGTATAAAAAATAACAGTTTGTTGCGCAGACACCCATCGTCTTTCGCCCAATTTTAATTTCAGACATTCGTTTTCCTTTCCCAGAAGCCAAGCGGCAAATCGCTATTTTCCGATAGCATTGCAAATGTTGAAACGCCGCCAATTCCATATCGGCTTTCCCAATACCTGCTCGTACCTGCCGCCGACATCGCGTCAGCCCGTTGTACGCTCAATATCGATGACGCTTTCGATGTTGCGCAGCTTCGCTACGATCTGATTTAACTCTTCCCTGCTGCTGATCTCAAATGAAGTAGACAATGTAGCAATTCCCTGCTTGTTCGTTCTCGTATTCATCGTCTGGATATCAATATTGCGCTCCGTCAGTGCTTTACTGATGTCTGCTAAAAGTCCGTTTCTGTTATGTGCAAAGATATTGATCTCCGCCATATATTTCTCACCATCTGCTCCAGTATCCGAGGGCTCCCACTCCGCTTCGATGAGTCTGGCACGTTCGATCTCCGGCAGGTTTAATACATTGATACAGTCCGTCCGGTGAATCGAAATCCCCCGTCCTCTTGTCACAAAGCCGACGATCTCATCCCCGGGCACAGGAGAGCAGCATTTGGAAAAACGTACTGCCACATCATGAATCCCCTTGACCACGATGCCGTTTTTACTGTGGGGGTGCATCTGCTTCGCCTGATTGGCATTATTTTCTGCAATGGAGGCAAGCACTTCTTCATTGGTCATCACCTTCGGATGGTCTTTCTCATAAAGCTCCTGCATCCGATTGGCGATCTGACCTTCCTTGAGCGCGCCGTGTCCGATCGCTGCCAGCACGCTGTCCCAGTCCATAAAGCCGTATTTCTTCATGACAGCTGCCTGATATTCCGGCTTCATAATTTCGCCCAGGTTGATCGAACGTGCCTTACAGTAGGTGTTGAACTGATCCTTGCCCTTAGTGATATTTTCTTCCTTGACTTCGTTTTTGAACCACTGGTTGATCTTGTTTTTCGCCTGCGTACTCTTGACTACCGCAAGCCAGTCACGGCTCGGTCCCTTGGAATTCTGCGAAGTCAGAATTTCCACTCGGTCGCCGTTTTGGATTTCGTAATCGATCGTCACAAGCTTTCCGTTGACCCGCGCCCCGATCATCTTGTTGCCGACTGCAGTATGGACGTTGTAGGCAAAATCAATGGGTGTAGAGCCTGCAGGCAAGGTCTTGACGTCGCCGGTCGGCGTAAAACAGTATACGCTGTCGGAAAACAGATCCAGATCGCTTTTCAGCATGTTCATGAATTCTTTGTTATCCGACATCTCGCGCTGCCATTCCAGAATCTGACGCAGCCATGCCAGTTTTTCTTCTTCCTGTGCCTCAACCTTTTTGCCGTCGGAGGCTTCTTTATATTTCCAGTGGGCGGCGATACCATATTCCGCCACACGATGCATTTCATACGTTCTGATCTGAATTTCGAAGGGCTGTCCGGAGCTTCCAATCAGCGTCGTATGCAGAGACTGATACATGTTTGCCTTGGGCATCGCAATATAATCCTTGAAACGCCCCGGAATCGGCTTGTACATCTCGTGGATCACGCCCAGCGCCGCATAACAGTCCTTAACCGTATCTACGATAATCCGGACAGCAAACAGGTCATAAATCTGGTCGATGGTCTTATGCTGATTCTTCATCTTTTTGTAAATGCTGAAGAAATGCTTGATACGACCGTCAATCTTAGCTTCGATTCCCGCCTTTTTGATGTGCTCGGAAACCTCGTCCACGATTCCCTGAATATACTTTTCGCGCTCGCTTTTGCGCATCGCGATCTTGTCCACCAGATCATAATAAACGTCCGGTTCGAGATATTTTAACGAAAGATCGTCCAGTTCTACCTTGATCTTGGAAATACCGAGACGCTGTGCAATGGGCGCATAGATGTCCATCGTCTCCCGCGCAATCCGGATCTGCTTTTCGTGGGGCATATGCTTGAGGGTGCGCATATTGTGGAGGCGGTCCGCCAGCTTGATCATGATTACGCGGATATCCTTCGCCATCGCCATGAACATCTTGCGCAGGTTCTCCGCCTGCATCTCAAGCTGTGCTTCTGTCTTATTGCCGGAATTGTCCGCAAGATGCAGATGCTGCAGCTTGGTCACGCCGTCCACCAAAAAGGCAACGTCCGTTCCGAACTGTTCTCCGACCTGTTCGACCGTCATCACGGTATCTTCCACCACATCGTGCAGAAGTCCCGCCACGATCGTCTCCTTATCCAGCTCCAGATCCGCCAGGATAATCGCCACGCACAGCGGATGGATGATGTAAGGCTCGCCGGATTTACGCACCTGTCCCTGATGGGCGTTATCTGCCAGCCGATACGCTTTTTCAATCATGGAAATATCATCCGAAGGATGATACTTGCGCACCCGCTCGATCAGGTCCTGATATAGTTCTTCCGGGCTTATAAATTCCTGAATGCTCTCAATTCGTCCGTCATCCAGCACCAGCTTGGTTTTCGGCTCTTTTGATCTGTCTTCCGTTCTATCCATCTTCCGCACACCTTACCATCGTCCAGTTTTATCAGTTTCTGCCAAAAAAGAGTTACGTTGTAACTCTTTTTCGAAAATCAATTATTTGCCTTCATATACAATTGCGGAATCCAGACGATATCCTGCGATTGCTTCTCTTCCCTTCAGCCCTGCCAGCTCGATCAAAACCAACACGCCTGCAACCTCGCCGCCCAGTCTCTCTACCAGGGAGATCATCGCCTGAGTCGTGCCGCCGGTTGCGATCAGGTCATCTACGATCAGCACTTTCTGTCCGGGTTTAATAGAGGTCTTGTGCATTTCGATCACTGCCGTGCCGTATTCCAGAGAATATTCCTGAGACACGGTTTCACAGGGCAGCTTGCCCTTTTTGCGGATCAGTGCAAAGGGCTTATGCAGGTTATATGCGATGGGTGCACCGAAAATAAAGCCTCTGGACTCTGCGCCTACGACTACGTCAAACTCCAGATCCTTTACCAGATCCTGCATGGTATCGATTGCAAGGTGCATGCCGTCAGCATCCTCCAGCACGCTCGTAACATCTCTGAAAATAATTCCCTCCTGCGGGAAATCCGGGATACTTCTTACATATTCTTCCAGTTTTTTCATTTTCCTATGCCTCTTTTTCTTCTCTTTTCTATAAAATGGAACCCTGTCAAACGGGACTTGTCGATGCTATCATTATATTATTTTCATTCTTTAAAGTCAATACAGCCGAAAGCCCGGATTTTCCCTGCCATGACAGCATCTGAAAAATCCGGGCTTTTTTATTTTTTATTCTGATGAAAAAATGTTATTGAACCAGCCAGTGCTTTTTTCAGCCTGCGTTACGCCTTATAAGTGGTTCACTACACCCGTAAAAAGGATCTGATCGCCTGCATCTTCTCCGTTTCCGGTTAAAACGAAGGCGAACGGTCTGTCAAAGGTAAGCTCAATCGGATCGGTTTCGGGCATCAGTGCCATTTTTTCCAGCCCCATCACGGTAACTGCGGCAGCTGTCAGTCCGTTTTCGTCCACCTCAACCATTGCACTCTGCAGGGCACTCGAAATATAGAGCGCTTCGTTATCCAGAACCTCTGTCAGTGCAGCGTCTGTTGCCTGCATCATCGGAACCCCCATGGCTTCCAGCGCCTCTTTGATCGAGAAGGTCTTGCTTTCCAGCTTAAATTTGGGCAAAGAAAGCTGTACGCAGCGATACTCCGCCCCGCTGATTTTCTGCAGCTTTTCTGTCGTCAGGCTCTGCAGTGCCTCTTCCGCACTATAGCCGTCTTTGGGCAGGCACAGAACCATCTGCCCTCCGCTTGTCGTCCAGAGCACGACAGCCTGCATCGTCTCGTCCTCATAATAAATGCCGTCGCTCAGCTTCTGATTCATAAACTCTGCATTCTCGTCCTGCTTTGCGCCGTGGAATGTGCCCTCCGTCGTATTTTCTTCCAAAAACTGGCTGCTCCAGCTGTCCGAAAAATACAATGCATTCGCAATCGCCGCTACCGTATCCGCATCGAAGGAGTCCACAATCTCTACAATCTTTCCATCGGTCTTCTCTGAGGCCCAGCTGTTGATGGCATTTGCTGCAGAGGGATCCGAAAAGTCAACGGAAAAGAGTTTTCCATCGTAATTGTCCGAAAACAGCTGTTCAAACGTCTGATTTACCGCTGCATCCTTTTGAACGAACAATGCGTTTGCGATTTTCAATGGGCTTTCAAACGTTTCTCCATATTCTTCGCAGCTTTTTCTGCGTTCCTCCTGGGAAAGCCCGGCATTGACTGCCTTTACCATCTGATTTAACGTTTCCGCGTCGATTCCGGCTTCGCCGATTACTTTTAACAGCTGTTCCTGTGTCTCCCCACTGCAGCCATTTACCAGCGCCGCCAGGGGCAGCCATGCGGAATACGGGGATGCGATCAGGTTCTCTCCCTCTTTTTTCTGCTTCAGCAAAGCCTCCGTAAAGCGCAGCGCAAAGCCGTTTTCCTCATCCCGTGCAACATCCTGATCCTGTGTCTTATCTGCAGCCGTCTGATCCTGTTTTTGGGAATCGATTGTCTCCATAGCCTGCGATTCTTCCGTTTCCATCCGGGTCTGTGCAGGCTGTTCCCCGATACTCTTTTGTCCGCAGCCGCCAAATAACATTCCCTGTGCCAGCAGGCTCAGGCTCATAAAAAGTGCAAGCATCTGTTTTTTTCTCATATCCGAAAAGTCCTTTCCATATGGTGTTGTAAAATCGACAGTTTCTCAATCCTTCCGTCAGGAAATCGTCCTGCCGCAGGATTTTTTGTTCCCCTGCTATCTACATACACGCAGACAGCTGCCGTCCGGTTTCACATAGTTTGAAAATTTTTAAAAAAATTTCAGGTTGCCATATAGTCTGTCCTTCACGATACCAAAACATTCCCTCAGCACGTTATTGGGCAGGAAATAAAGGCCGGAATCCGCAGAAATCCCAACCGCATCTGAAAAGCCCTGCTGTTTTGCCAGCCGCAGGCTTCTGTAAACATGAAAATTGCTTGTCACAATGCCAACCTTCTGAACCTCCCGGGGAATCAGCTTTCTGGAAAAACGCAGATTTTCTACGGTATTGGTGGACTGGTCTTCCAAAATCAGCCGTTTGGGGTCAATTCCCTTTTTTACCAGAGCATCATACATTCCCTGTGCCTCGCTGACCGGCTCGTTGCTGCCCTGTCCGCCGGACAGTACGCAAAGGGTCTCCGGATTTTCCGTCAGGTAGGTATATGCCCGACACAGCCGTTTTTCCAGAACGACACTGGGCCCGCTTTGCTTCATCTGTGCACCCAACACAATAATATAGGAAAGCTGCCGCTCCCCTTTTGCAGAAAATGTGCTGCCGATCAGGATCAGCAGACCGCACAGACAGGCAATCCCCACGCCTGCAAGCACGCCGATTCCCGCCCGCAGTCCGATTGGCAAACGCATCCAGAGCCCTTTTTGTACAAAAAAGCCAAACAGACCAAACAGTGCCGTCCCTGCCAGCCAGATCAGGTAAAATTTCGTTCCGGCAGCCTTGGTTGCAACCACACCAACACAATATACCAGACACAGTGCCGCCAGCACATAACAGAGCATCGCCATTTTCATTCTCCTCGTCCGCTTCTTCTCCATTTTAATCTCCATCCCGCATACAGTTTTATCCAAACGGTTTACTCGTTTCGAAACAGATCGTAATTGATCTTTTTGTAAAAGAGACGCTCGATTTCCTTTCGGTCTTCCATGTGCAGACCCAGAATCCACATGATCTTCGCAAGCACCGCTTCCAGCGTCATGTCGTAGGTTTCCAGAAACGGCAGCTGCTCCCGCGCTGCGCGCCCCACCACATAGGTGTCCATGCTGCTGCCCTCATACGTCACCTGCGTCGCCATGATCAGGATCTTTTCATGCGCCTTGTAATGCTGCATTTCCTCCAAAAGCGCCTGACGCAGACGATCCGGCAATCCACCGACGCCGAATCCTTCAATAATAATACAGTCATACACGCTCAAAATATGCGGAATGATCTCCGTGGACATCCCCGGTGTCAGTTTTAACAAAAACACCTTCCGATCCATCCGGTTAAAGAAACGCACCGGACCGCAGATATCCTTCTGGATATAATAGACCACCGTGTTGTCGTGAATCTGTCCAAGCACCGGAAAATTGATGCTGGAAAATGCATTATAGCTGAAGGTCGCCGTCTTTTTCGCCCGCGTTCCCGCAATAATTTTGCCGTCAAACACCAGCATAACGTCCCGGCTTCGGTCATCAAGTGCGCACCGGATGCTGTCGTGCAGATTTTTCCGTGCGTCGGTGATCTCCTGCAGAATCGATTTCTGCGCGCCGGTCAGGACAATCGGCTTGACAGAATTCTGAATCAGATAGGAAAGCGCCGCAGCCGTATACGCCATCGTATCCGTCCCGTGGCAGATCAGAAACGCGTCGTATAACGTATAGTTTTTCTGAATCAGTCCCGCCAGCTTCAACCACCACGAGGCTTCCATATTCGTCGAATCAATGCTGCAGACCTCGTATGGAACCAGCTCGCAGACATCTTCAAATTCTTTCATATAATCCAAAAAATCGTCGGAGGACAGCACCGGTGCCAGACCGTTTCCGCCATCCTGTGAGGCGATCGTCCCGCCGGTTGTCAGCAATAAAATTCGCTTTTTCATACGTTCCCCGTTTCTCAGCGTCTGTCCGTGCTTCCAAATCCGCCATTGCGGACTCCGTCCGCCTCGTCATCCTCTGTGATGCCATACGGCATGAAAATTCCCTGCAAAAAGCCCTCGCCCGGATGGATTTCGAGCACCTTGCCCTCGTTGGAATCGTTCGTCAGCTTCGCCATGATATGTCCTTCATTGTCGGAATTATAGTAATCGCTGTCGATAATTCCGACGGTATTATTCAGCTGCAAACGGTACTTAAAGCCCTGTCCGCTTCTGGGAAACAGGCACAGCACCCAGTCCTCGTCCATCCGCGCACGGATTCCGGTCGGGATTTTAATCGTCTCGCCCGGCTTTAACACAAATGCCACCGGCGCAGAAAAGTCATAGCCTGCGCTTCCCGCTGTCGCCCGTTTCGGTTTTGTAATATCATCATAAATTGCACGAATTTCCGCCGTTTCATGGCCTGGGAACGCGTCCGCGAAATCCTTTTCATACTGTGCAAAACTCACCTTTTCAAATGCTGCAATTCTTTTCATATTCTTCTCCTGTTGTCTCGCTTCCCGCAGTCGCAACACGAACCGGCAACAGGCAAAGTGCCCGATGCCGGTTCGTGTTTTCACTACGCCTGATTCTACCGCAGTGTAATTCTGCGCAGAATATTTTACTCCTGTGCGTCTGCACTCTGCGCGTTCTGCGCATCCTTTGCATCCTTTTTATGGCGCGCGGTAATGCCGACCTTCACTGCAGCTATAATCACAGCTGCAAATACAACAAACACAAGCAGATACGATATAAATGAATTGATAAATGCAACCAGATTTCCCATAGATCCGTCTCCATTCGCTAGATTTTCTGTTATGCCCTATTGTAGCATTGAAAAGCTGTCTACGTCAACCATGTACCCCGGGATCTGTCAGAACCGCATTCGTGTCCGCAGCCGTCGTCGCCAGATGATCGCACCGCTCGTTTTCCGGGTGCCCGGCATGTCCTTTTACCCAGGTAAAATGCAGCTCATGAGGCTGTGCCGCCGCCAGAAGCCGCTTCCAGAGATCGACGTTTTTAACCGGGCCGGAAGCGCCCTTCCAGTTTTTTTTCAGCCAGCCGTCAATCCATTTTTTGTTAAACGCATCCGTCACATATTTCGAATCGGAAACAATTTCCACCCGGCACGGCTTTGTCAGCGCTTCCAGACCGGCGATCACCGCCATCAGCTCCATCCGGTTGTTGGTCGTGCGGATATAACCCGCAGAAAATTCCCGTTCATGCAGATTGCCCTGGCTGTCCACAAACTGCAAAACTGCGCCGTAGCCCCCCGGTCCGTCCGGGTTTCCTCTTGCCGCGCCATCTGTATATAGTGTTACATTCTGCATTGTTTTTCATTCCTTTTTGTTTTTTTGCATAGCATGCGCAGCACGGACATGCGTTTTTGCGCTGCACGTTCACGCTTTCCAGACACCGGTTTTTAAAAATTCCGCCGCCTGATCATCCGCTTTTTTAATAATTTCTTCGCTGTAACCCATCATTTCCAACAGTCGGATCGCATTTCTCGAAGTCGCACGCCCGGGCATCAGCAGATACGGGAAAGAAATATCCCCGTCTGCAATCTGCTCTTCAAAATGATAATTGTCGTATTCTGCCTCCAGAAGTCCTGTCAGCTCCACATCGTGCGTTGCCGCAAAGCAGCACACGCCGGGCTTATGCAGGCTCTTTAAAATCTGTGTGGAGGCCGCAATCCGTTCCACTGTGTTCGTACCGCGAAGCACCTCGTCCACAAAGCACAGCACCGGTGCACCCGGGCTTTGCGCCGCATCTAAAATTCGTTTCAAGGAACGGATTTCTACGATATAATAGCTTTCTCCACTGCCAAGGTCGTCGCGCAGCGCCATCGAGGTCATCACGCGCCAGTAGCTGCTCTGACAATAATCCGCACAGCAGGTGTGAATCGTCTGCGCCAGAATCATGTTCAGGGCGACTGCCTTTAAAAAAGTGGATTTACCCGATGCGTTGGAGCCGGTCAGGAGAACGCCGTTTGTCGTTTTGATATCGTTTTTGACCGGGTCGGCGAGCAGCGGATGGTACAACTGCTCCAGCTGCAGGGACACAGCTTCAAAATGCTGCCCGGAGGATTCTACAGCGCCATGTGCTGCACCGTCCGCCACCGTTTCTGCTGCCGTCAGCTTTGGCACACACCAGGCGGGCAGGGAATGCCGAAATCCCGCCGCTGCAATCAACGCATCCAGCTCCCCCACAATCGTCACAAGTCGGTCAATATTTTCCGTCTGCTCCCGCACCGCATGCAGCATGATGTTGAATCCGATGATGTCCAGATGCAGCATCATATTGATATAATCCGCCACGATACCCATCGGATCGCCGCTCGACGTACGCATCCCAAGTGACGCACTTCTGTTCAGCTTTCCAAACTGTGGCAACAGCTTTCGAACCTTGCTGAGTCTTCCCTCCAGCTGCTGTGCATGAATTTCGGAAAGCTCCTCCGCCCCGCGGATCAGCCGGAAAATATAGTGAAAGCTGGTCAGATACGGCTCGATCTGCTTCTTTTCTTTCAGATAGGTTGTGATATTAAAACACATCACTATGCTCACACCACACAATCCAAGCGGCGGACTGACAAAAGCTGCTGCGATCGCAAGAAAAAACAGCAGATCAACCAACAGATGCTTGCCGTTTTTACGCTCTCCCAGCACGTCCAGAAAGTCCATATAGTCATACAGGGAATATTTCCCGGTTCTTCCGATTTTGAAAAAAATCTCCTGCATCCGGACTCTCGTTTCCTCGTCCTGTTCCAGAAATTCCAACAGTTTCTCCCGCTCCTGCAGCTCTTTTTCCTCAAATGACGGACTGCGCAGCATCGCATAGAGATATTCCTGTCCCGCCGAGCTGCAGGTGTTGTTCATCCGCAGGAAAATTTCATCCAGGTTCAGGTCGTTCCAGGTGATATCATCGATCTGGAAATCCTTTGGATGCTTTTCAAAATATCGGACAATTCCATTTAACTCTCCGTCTGCATATTCTGTCCTGCCGGCTTTTCCAAAGGATTTTCGCAGCTGTTCCCGGTTCCATTTCTGCGCTCTGTGCTGATCCCAGAGTCCTTTTAAAAACATAACAGCAGCTCCCGCCAAGAGCGCCGCGAATAAAATTGCATATTCCAATGAAGTTTGTTCCTCTTTTCTCCTGTCGTTGAGACTCTATTCCGGTCCGGAGATTAAAATGCTCAGCGCACAATCTATTGTATACAATCCGCCAGATTTCCCGAACCAAAGCCCTCCGGAAGCAGTTTTCGAAGCGTGCGGATTTCGTAATCGCTCTCGCTTTCTGCAACAACGATAAAAAACGAATCCGGATCACAAAACTCTGCCATCACCTGTCTGCATACGCCGCAGGGCCAGGCTGCCTGTGTGAGCTTTCCGATCTTTCTTCCGCCATTTTCATCTATTTCCGCCGGACTTCCTGCGATTGCAATCGCCAAAAACTGTCGTTCTCCCGCCGCGACTGCTGTAAAAAACGCAGTGCGCTCCGCGCAGTTGGTCGGCGTATAGGCTGCATTTTCAATATTGCAGCCGGTGTAGAGCTTTCCCGATTGTGTCCAAAGCGCCGCCCCGACATGATAATGGGAGTACGGCGCATAGGAACGCTTTCTGGCTTCCAGCGCAGCTGCGATCAGACGCCTGCAGAGTGCGTCGTCAATCTGTGTTTGTTCCATACTTCCCCTCATTTCTGCGCACGCTTTTTGCGCATGTCGAGTTTGTGTCAAGTGCGCGCAGACACAAATCTCGTGATTGAAAAATGATATTTTTCAATCTTTCCCTCACTCCCGGTAAAAAGCCTGAATGCTCTCCGTCACCAGCTTTTGAAACTTCGGTGCAGCGCTGTCTGCTGCTGCCTGCACTTCTTCATGGCTGAGCGGCTGTTTTGTCATGCCCGCTGCCAGGTTGCTGATACACGAAATTCCGCAGATACGCATTCCCATATGGTTTGCTGCGACCGCTTCCACCGCAGTCGACATGCCGACTGCATCTGCGCCGAGCCTGCGCAGCAGTTCCACCTCTGCAGGTGTTTCATAGGAAGGTCCCGTCAGCTGCGCATACACGCCCTCCTGCAAAGCGATCTTCTGCTCTGCCGCTGTTTTTTTCAGAATTTCCTGCAACTTCCGGTCGTATACCTGCGTCATGTCCGGAAACCGTACTCCCAATTCGTCAAAATTCTGCCCGATCAGAGGATTGGGTGCAAACAGAGAAATGTGATCCGTCAGCAGCATCAGATCCCCTGCAGAAAACGACGGATTGATCCCGCCGGAGGCATTTGTCAGAAACAAAAGCTCCGCTCCCATCCGCTTCATCAGCCGGATCGGCAGCACCACATCCGAAACCGGATAGCCCTCATAAAAATGAACTCTTCCCTTCATGCACACCACCGGAACGGATCCGATCCATCCAAAAATAAATTTTCCTGCATGTCCGGGCACGGTTGAAACCGGAAAACCGTCGATTTCATGGTAATCCAGTTCTGCCTCCACCCGAATTTCCTCCGCGTAGTCCCCAAGCCCCGAACCGAGCACCAGCGCAACCTTCGGCGTAAACGGAATCTTTTCTTGAATACTTTCGTAACAGCTTATAAGCTTTTCATATACGTTCTGCATGATGTCCTCTTTCCCGGATATTTTATTTTGATGCAATTGAGAAATCGTCTGATATTGCTTTCCTTCTATGGACAGCCAACGCGTCCTGATTTTCTATTGCCATCAGATATGCGTCAGAATCAGCTCGCAGTCTCCCTCCGCCCGGATTTTTTCTCCGGAACAGGGAACAAAGAAGCTGTCGCCCACAGAAAACTGCATTTTTTCATCCTGCTTGTACAGGGTTCCGCTGCCTTTGACACATACAAGACTGCTGAAGGAGTCTGAATAGGCAGGCAGCTCTGCCGTACCGTGAATCTGATAGCTTGCGCATTCAAAATATTTGCATCTGCTCAGGATCCGGCAGGTATAAGTATCCTTCACTACCGTCTCATCCTGGAACTGCGGCAGCTCGTATCGATGATAATCCATGACTTCCAGCGCCTTTTCCACATGCAGCTGGCGGCGGTTACCGTAACGGTCGGTACGGTCATAGTCGTACAGACGATAGGTACAGTTGGAACTTTGCTGAATTTCGCAGACGACAACGCCCTTTCCGATGGCATGCACCGTACCTGCCGGAATATAGTAGGCTTTCCCGTCCTCGACCGGAATCCAGTTTAGCAGCGACAGAATCGAGCCGTCCGTAAGTGCCTCCTGCACCTGTTCCCGCGTCATATCCTGCTTGAAGCCGCAGTAAATTCCAGCGCCTTCTTCATGCTCTAAGACATACCACATTTCGTTTTTACCGTACTCATTTTCACGGGAAAGGGCATAGTCATCGTCCGGATGCACCTGGACAGAAAGGTTTTCTTTCGCGTCAATCAGCTTGACCAAAATCGGAAAACGCTCAATCGACTGACACTTCCAGCCACAGTTTTCCCGCCCGATCTTCGACAGATAATCCGCAAACAGACGGCCTTTGTAGCGTCCGGACGCTACAATGCTTTGTCCTGCTTCATGTGCCGACAGCTCCCAGCTTTCTGCAATACTGTCATAGTCACAATGCTTGCCATAGTGTTCCTTCAGCTTGGTACCGCCCCACAGATAGTCTTTAAATGCAGGCTGCATTTTTACAAACGGTTCTGTCCTGTAACCCAGCTCCGCTTCATTCAGATCCCGGCTCTCCACAGAGATCAGGTCACGTTCCATAACCTCTTCACCGGTGGAAATTTCCATAAAGACAAGGGGTACGTCACCGATATTAGAAATCTGATGGACGGTATTTTCCGGAATTTCCATGCTGTCGTTGCTGCCGTATTCTTTTTCCACTCCAGCCAGCATGATCCGTGCACGCCCGCTGACGATGATCCAGTGCTCCGTCCGTCTCGCATGCTTGTGGGCATAGATCGTGCGTCCCTGTGTCAGCATAACCTTCCGCACAACATACTGGCGCGCCGCTGAAAGGATTTCATAGGTACCCCAGGGCTTATAGATCACCTGCCCCATGTCAAAGTAGCTTTGCAGTGCCGGATTTTCCCGCCGCAGATCCTTTAACGATTCAGAAGCGCCCTTTTTGCCGACATAAACCGCATCATCTGTATTGACAATCGTGATATCTTCCAGCTGATTCGCCACAACAATGCTGCGGCTGCCACGGTTGATAATCAGCGTATTGTCGCAGTTATACTGCGCCTGCCTGGAATCCTTTTCAGAAATCAGTCCTTCTTCTCCGAGATCCTCCAGGCTTCCAACATCCTGCCAGGCAAATCCGGCCTTTACAACCATACAGCGTGCCGTCTCTTCAAATACTGTTTCTTCAATCGCCTGCGCCGGAATCTGCTCCAGGACCTCTCTTCGGTAAAAGATATGTTTGCCTTTTTCGATCAGCTTATCCTCAAACGCACGCTCACACGCTCCAAGGATCTCCGGGGAATGCAGCCTGACTTCCTGTAAAAAATCCCCGTTTCTAAATAAAAACAGACCGCTGTTAATCAGATACCTGGAATCCTGCAGGTATTTCTGCGCCTGCTGCCTATCCGGCTTCTCCACGAATTTTTCCACTTGATTCCCATCGCAGCAGATATAACCATACCGGGTATCCGCCGTCCGGACCGGCATTCCGAATGTAACAAGATTACCTTCTCTCGCCAGCACACCCGCTTCGTTAATCGCATCCTTGTAAGCCTCACCCTGGATCAGATGATCGGATGGTACAATAAAAATAAGCTCTGAAAGTGGAAATTCCAGACATGCCAGCAAAATTGCTGCTGTCGTCTTACGCGCTTCTTCCTCCAGAACCAATCTCCAGGTCAGCCCCTGAAATGCTTTGAGCTGATTTTCTACAATAAACTGGTACTCCCGGTTTGTCACCACTACAAACTCATCACAGTATGCCATATTTCTGGCAATCGTATCCTGAAAAATCGAATGACTGCCATCCAACGAAATAAACTGCTTCGGATAATTTTTCCGGGAAAGCGGCCAGAGTCTGTCACCTCTTCCGCCTGCCAGTACAATACATTTCATAATTGTCCACCTTTCGTGCTTTCTTCCTTATACTATAATCGAAATAGTGGTTAAAAACAAGGGTATCAAAACGTAGGTTTTTTATACTGCCGCTTTTATGTCCCTATCGGGGCAGGGCAAAAGGATCCGACAGCTCTGCCAATAAAAAAGCCAGCCCGAAGGGCGAATCCTTTTCGCTCTTTTGGGCTGGCTTTTCACATTTTCCTATATATTCCTATTTTTTCAGTACAAACTCTGCTTTGTTCTCTGTCGTGCTGTCGCTTCCGATGAAGACTTCGAAGACGCCATTCTCACTTTCTACACGTTCGTTCTCAGTCAGGAAACGGAGTTCTTTTTCATTGATCGTAAATTCAACTTTCTGCTCTTCTCCGGGCTGGAGTGTTACTTTGCGGAAATCTTTCAGCTCTTTGACCGGTCGTACCACGGATGCAGCCACGTCGTGGATGTAAAGCTGTACGGTTTCAGTTCCTGCCGTATCACCGGTATTTTTCACGGTCACAGAGGCCTTGATTTCATTCTCCATTCCAAGTTCCGTCTTGTCCAGCGTTACGTCCGAAATTTCAAAGCTCGTATAGCCAAGACCATATCCAAACGGGAACAGCGGTGCATTCGGGATATCGAGGTATTTGGAGCGGAAGCGGTCTTTATCCTTGCCCGGTACATGCGGTCTTCCGGTAGAATACTCGTTGTAGTGAACCGGCACCTGGCCTACGGAATACGGGAAGCTCATGGTCAGCTTACCGCTTGGAGCGTATGCACCGAAAACGACGTCTGCGATTGCATTGGCACCTTCGGTACCCGGCATCCATACTTCAAGAACGGCTTTTGCTTTCGATACGACATCCCGCAGGTCGAGCGGACGGCCGTTGAAGAGAACAACGACAACGTTTTCATTGACTTTAGAAACCCGCTCAAGCAGTCTCTGCTGGATTTCCGGGATACGGATATTCGCGTTGCTGGTTGCCTCGCCGGACTGCAGACGGTCCTCACCGATCGCAAGAACGACAACGTCGGCCTCCTTTGCTGCGTTTACAGCCTCAAGAAGCATTGCCTCCTCTTCCTCCGGTGTATGGGACTGCTCCATCGCTTCCCCGAAGCCCTCCAGACGGATGTCAGAACCAAGCATCGGGGAACCTGCATGGAAGCTCATGTTTGTCGTATCTGCCTGCGCTTTTACGGCCTCTTCCAGATTTGTCACATCCTTTGCATCTCCGATAAAGGACCAGGAGCCCATCAGGTTTCTGCTGTGGACATACGGTCCGACCCAGGCTATTTTTTTCTCCTTGCCAAGCGGCAGGATTTTCTCTTCGTTTTTCAGCAGTACAAAGGATTTTCTTGCGGCTTCTCTTGCCAGATCGCGGTGTTCTTTGCAGAGAATTACCTCTTTTTCTTTCGTCTCGTCTGCGTCTTTATACGCATTTTCAAACAGTCCCAGTTTGTTTTTCAGTTCCAGAATACGCATACAGGACTCATCGATCAGATCCTCGGAAAGCTTACCCTCTCTTACAAGACGGCACAGGTTTTCGCAGTAAATGCCGGTCATCATATCAATGTCAACACCTGCCTCGGCTGAGCGGACTGCTGCCTCCTCGCGCTCTGCGCAGTAGCCGTGGTAAATAATCTCCTCGATCGCTGCCCAGTCGGAAATCAGAACGCCGTCAAATCCCATCTCGTCACGCAGGATGCCGCGCATCAGTTTCTTGTTTCCGGTTGCCGGAACACCGTTTACCGTGTTGAAGGACGTCATTACCATCGCTGCGCCTGCATCAATGCCGGCTTTATAGGACGGCAGATAGAAGTCACGGAAGGTATGCTCGGAAAGCTCTACAGTATTGTAGTCTCTTCCTGCTGTCGGTGCGCCATAGCCTGCGAAATGCTTCACACAGGAAGCAATTTTGTACGGCTCCTTCAGATCGTCTCCCTGGAATCCACGCACCATTCCGGCACAGAACAAGCTGTTCAGATACGGATCCTCACCGGTAGACTCCATGACACGTCCCCATCTTGCATCGCGAACCAGGTCAGTCATCGGTGCGAAGGTTACGTGAAGGCCGGAAACGGCTGCCTCTTTTGCAGCAACTGCCGCAC
>ENA-OPWC01000938-OPWC01000938.1-human-gut-metagenome-genome-assembly--contig:-NODE-938-length-21789-cov-1.897212_pt1 | contig 21789 bp, 19 predicted proteins | sample MGYA00241504_ERZ502000 | MGnify/ENA primary metagenome ERZ502000 (study PRJEB25962, sample SAMEA2042005) | human gut metagenome | biome: human gut; feature: human-associated habitat; material: faeces...
ACGTGAAAATGCCGGAAGGAACTATCGGACATTCCATTCTTGAGAAATTATGCTAAAATAGAAAAGCAGCTGTTGGATAGCGGTTGTATATCCGGTGGATTGCTTGCTTTTGCGACAGAACCCGGATAGAAACAAATGATTTGCAGCACATGGCAGAAGATGAGGAAATCATATGAAACACACTTATTTACACGATGTACTTCCATTCCTTCGTGAACTGGAACGTGAGAAACAGGCAAAACAGATTATTGCCGCTAATGAACTGGCGACGCGTTTTTTTCAGGCCTGTTTGACGAAGACTGATTATGGAATTAAAGCACAGGAGTATCTCGCAGGACGCGGCATTACACCTGAGATTATCGAGCGGTTTTCAATTGGGGTGGCACTGCCGAACTATAACGCATTGCTTTCAGCACTTGGAAAACGTGGATGTAGTGCTGGACTGTTGGTGCAGGCCGGGCTGGCGGTAAACTATGACCGTGGGCCGATGGATAAGTTCCGTGGCAGAGTGATGATACCTATTCAGGATCCACGTGGTCATGTAGTTGGTTTCGGCGGTCGTATTTTAGAGCAAAATTCTCAACAGATGGCAAAATACATGAATACTGGTGAAACAGAGTGGTTTAACAAAAGAACTCTTCTGTTCGGGATGAATGTGGCTTTAAAGGAAATAAAGAAACGCAGGCAGGCCGTGATTGTTGAAGGTTATATGGATGCAATCAGTTTACATGCTGCTGGTATCGATTGGGCTGTTGCTTCAATGGGGACGGCTTTTGCGCAGGAGCAGGCTAAACTTTTAGCTCGTGCCGCTGATGAAGTAGTTTTTTCGTATGACAGCGACGCAGCTGGACAACGGGCCACTGTAAGGGCAGTAAGCATTGCTAAAGAAGCCGGACTTAAAGTCAGAGTGCTCATGGTGCCTGATGGGAAAGATCCTGATGAATTTGTGCGTAAGCACGGTAAAGATGCTTATCTACGGCTGATTGAAACAGCTGTTTCAGGTATAGAATTTCAGATGCAGTATGTCATTTCTCAAAATAATGTTTCAAATTTAGCAGGAAAAGTTGAAGCTGTGTCGAATATACTACCATTCCTACTAGAGTGCAAAAATGAAATTGAGGTTGCACAGCATATCAAAACGCTGGCCCAACGTTTGACAATTGACGAAGGGCTCATCATGAGTGAATATCGTAAGCTAAGCCGTAAGAATGATCGTAGGGAAGCCGTGCCTAAATGGCAGGTACAGCCCAACGTACTTTCAGCTGAAGATTTAGCAGAGCAGCTTTTGCTTTACGTTATTTTAAAAAATACCGATTTGGCGCTTGTTTACAGAGATAAAATTGATAGTGTCGGTTTTATGTCAAAATTTCGCGGAGAAATCTATGAAGGATTGCTGAAGCAGCTTGGTGCTGGCAATCAGAGTGCTGCTGATAAGCTTTTTACAGAACTGTCAAATGAAGCGGCCACGGAGCTGGCGCAGATTATGACAAAAGATCTTGCGGAAGAAAACGGTGAAAAACTAGTAGATGATTGCCTGCGACAGATGCGCAGGGGCGCTTTGGAACGAAGCTATGAAGAGCACCGTCTGCGCGCCGACGAATATGAACGTTTGGGGGATGACCGCTTTTTGCAGGAACTTGCGGAAAGCCAGAAAATTAAAGATGAAATCAAAAAATTATATTAAAAAACAACAGCAGATATTAAGCAACGAAAGGAGGGAACACCATGGCTAATACTAAAATTTCTGCCGACCAGGTAGAGGAATTATTACTTAAAGGCAAATCTCACGGCGGTGTTCTCACTTATCGTGAAATTATGGATTCTATGCAAAACGTAGAAGATATGACTCCGGACGATATGGACAGTATGTATGAGTTGATTGCCCAAAAAGGCATCGACGTAGTCGACGAAAACAGCGATGATGATGTACTGCCGGTCAACGATGATGATACGGAAGAAATCAATGAAGCAGAGCTGGCTAATCTCAGTGTGCCTGAAGGGGTAAGCATTGATGATCCGGTCAGGATGTATCTTAAGGAGATCGGCCGTGTACCGCTTTTGATCGGCGAAGATGAAATCAAGCTTGCTAAACGTATGGATAAGGGAAAACAGGCCGAAAGGCTGATGAATTCGTCATTGCCTGCAGCTTTGGTTCCTGCTTACAGCGGTAAAGAAAAAACTGCTACTCTGATCAAAAAAATCAAGAAGCATTTGGAACAGGAACATAAAAGCTGTGAACTGCGCAATGTTGAAAAAGTGCTTGGAATTATTGCGAGGGCGGCTGCAGCGGGTACTCCCTGTACATTGTCTGAATATCAGGATCTTATTGTTGAGTTTACTAAAGATGAGCGTTTGCATTTACAACGTATGATGCAGGAACACAATGTGATGATCCCAGACTGTGATAAAATGGTAGTCGATCGTCAGACCAGTGATAAAGAAGTACATGCGCTGTTTGAGATCAAGACTTTACTTGACGAGATCAAGCGCCGCTTACCAGAAGAAAATGATGCTGCTGTTTTTGATAGCTATATGACGTTGGAAGAAGATTACGGAAAACTTTTGGAAGAAGTTTTTGAAGAAGGAGAAGCCGCAAAACGATGTTTATCGGAAGCTAATCTTCGTTTGGTTGTCAGCATTGCAAAACGTTATGTTGGCCGGGGAATGCTCTTTTTAGACCTTATTCAGGAAGGTAACCTTGGTCTTATCAAAGCAGTAGAAAAATTTGATTATAATAAAGGCTTTAAATTCAGTACTTATGCCACTTGGTGGATTCGTCAGGCTATTACACGCGCTATTGCTGACCAGGCCCGCACCATTCGTATACCTGTGCATATGGTTGAAACAATCAATAAACTGATTCGCGTATCACGTCAACTGCTGCAGGAACTTGGGCGGGAACCTATGCCGGAAGAGATTGCAAAGGAAATGGATACTACTGTTGATCGTGTTCGTGAGATTATGAAAATCGCACAGGAACCGGTATCATTGGAAACTCCTATCGGTGAAGAAGAAGATTCGCATTTAGGGGATTTTATTGAAGATCATGATGCACCGGCACCAGCTGATGCTGCTTCGTTCACTTTATTGCGTGAGCAGTTGGAAGAAGTCTTGGAAACACTGACTGTGCGTGAAAAGAAGGTTTTAGAACTGCGTTTTGGTTTGGAAGACGGGCGTTCACGTACCCTGGAAGAAGTAGGGCAGCATTTTGGTGTAACCAGAGAACGTATTCGTCAAATCGAGGCCAAAGCTTTACGTAAGCTGCGTCATCCAAGCCGCAGTAAACGGTTAAAAGACTTCTTGGAATAATCGGTTTAGCTTGACAACTCGACCAAATTTGTTTAGAATATTACTGTTGACCATTGAGACAACGCATGGTACTATGGGCCTATAGCTCAGTGGTAGAGCCACCGGCTCATAACCGGTTGGTCGCTGGTTCGAACCCAGCTGGGCCCACCAAATAAAAAGAAAGCCCTGAGACTGATCATTTATTACAAATCCGTCTCAGGGTTTCTTTGTTTTTTGTGTATTTTTTAATATTTAACAGCTCTTGGATAGTATTACTGATTAATCAAGATGGGCTGCATTATGTTTGATAAAAGTTCCTTTGTCAAGTTCTTTAAAAGCCTCATTTAGCTCTTCGCGCGTATTCATCACAATTGGTCCACCCCAAGATACAGGTTCTTTTAAAGGCTTAGCAGAACAGAACATAAAACGTAATTGTTTATCTGATTCAGCACTGACAGATATTTCATCGCCCTCACTAAAGAGCACAGCAGTTTTTTCTGGAATATTGGTGCCGTCTATTATAGCATTGCCTTCAATCAAAAAGATAAAAACATTATCCTCAGTTTTAGTTGGCAGTGTGATTGACTTGCCTGCCTGTAGTTCTACATCATAGATAGTTGCCTTGATATGAGGTGGTTCAACACCTTTTATAGAGTCATATTCACCTGCAAGCACATGTATTATAGCATTATCTGTTTTTTTAATGCCTATCATATTTCCGGTAATGTCAAAATAGGTTGGATTAGTCATTTTTTCTTTTTGGGGCAGGTTCAGCCAAAGCTGTACGCCAAGCATATGTTTGCTGGCCTGGGGCATTTCCTGGTGCATGATACCACTGCCGGCAGTCATCCATTGGCTTTCGCCGCTGCGGATTGTTCCTTTATTGCCTAAACTATCCTGATGTGTCATTTCGCCTTGAACAAGATAAGAAATAGTTTCAATACCTCTATGAGGATGGATTGGAAAACCCTTAATGTAGTCGGTAGGATTATGTGAGTCAAAAGAATCCAGCATTAAAAACGGGTCATAGTCCATTACTGTATCGTGGCCAAGTACACGGACCAGATGTACGCCTGCGCCATCAATTGTACGTTGTCCTGTAGTTAATTTTTTTATTTTTCTTGTAGTCATAAAAATCAGTCCTTTCTTGTAAAAAAATAGCTTCATAAGAATTCCAATGATTTTCTTGAAGTTTAATTTTACTTTCTGAATTAATCATATTAAAGAAATATGAATTAAGCAATGCTAAAAAACTTGAAAAAAAGTTTAAAATAATTGTTTTTAGAGGGAATGGCTTGTTTAGAAGCGTTATTACTCCTTATATCGAATCTAAAATGCTTTTTACTAATTGTTTCGATTATATTTTGGAAAATGTTGATAATAGTTACTTTTAGAAAATATTTTGAAAATAAAGTAAGAGGTTAACTTTATTGTCACACTTTTTTTAACGGATAGTGCTATAATTTACTACGTAAGACTGGAGGTTGATTATATGAGCAGTTTAAACAGGCAGTCTTTAGGTGAGGAAATAGCTAATGCCGTTTCACATGGCATCGGCGCACTGTTGGCTGTTCTTGGTACTGTTGTTTTGATCGTTTATGCATCCTATAACAGCAGTGTCAGCGGTATTGTCAGTGCGGCGATATATGGTTTTTGCCTGATTTTTCTTTATCTGATGTCTACAATATATCATGCTATAACAAACAGTACCGCGAAAAAGATTTTTCAGGTGCTTGATCATTGTTCGATTTTTCTTTTGATTTTAGGTAGTTATGTACCTATTTGTATTGTTTTATTACCGCCTGAGTTAGGTTGGAAGTTATTGGGGATAAATTTACTGCTGACAGTTGTAGGGATCACTCTCAATGCGATAAGTCTCAGCAGGTGGGAAAAACTGTCGTTGCTGATGTATGTGCTTATGGGATGGTCTGTTATTATTGCTTTGCCGTATTTGTGGAAAATGTTGCCTGCAGATGGTCTAATGTTGTTAGTAAGTGGTGGATTAGCTTATACAATAGGAATTTTTTTCTATGCTGATAAAAAACATAAATTTATGCATTCAGTATGGCATTTATTTGTGATGACTGGCAGTGTTTTGCATTATTTTTTTGTGCTGTATTTTATTTTGTAAATAATAAAATACAGCACTAATATCAGGAGATGGTATAATAAAATCAGCGGGGTATAATATATTGGGGTGAAGATAATGAAGCAGCAGGATTATACTATAATTTTTGTAATTTTTCTTTATATTTTCGTGTTACGGCGTTTAAATTTCAATATCTCTGACAGCGGGGATATAGTAACGCTTTTATTATGTTTCTTTCTGGTGTTTCGTAGTGCCTTTAGAATTTATAGTGATAAAAATAATTCGGATGAGAATCAAAAGTAAAATAAAAAGAATACCATATGGTATTCTTTTTATTTTATAATACAGAGGAATTTAGGCAAGGGTTACAATGTACTGGTTGTTGTTTGCGCTATCTTGAATATAAACATTTCGATTATTTATTCTAGCTAACGTCAAATTGTCGCCTACAGTAGGCGACAGTGTTCCAACCACCACCGTAAATGTGCATGGAACTCCGTTATTACCAGGAGTGTAGGTACCGCTATAAGTGTTGCTATTAAAGGTTAAAGTGTCCATAACTATCTTCTTCTTTCTGTTATTATTGTAGAATAGGGAGATTTTACGATGGTGGAAGTAATAGAGTTAATGATATATGAAATATTTGAATTGCCAGATAGTTATTAAATAACTGAGCATATGTAATAAGAAAGCACTGTATAATTTTAAGAAGAAATGTCGGTTTAGGAATAACTAAAAAAATATTAATAAACCCCTGTCGTTTTAAAACGACAGGGGTTTATTGATATTTTTACTATATAAATTTTATTTTTGATCAGGGACTTTAAGTACAGCGCCTGTTGCTGCTGAAGAAACCAAGGCTGCATAACGAGCTAAGTAACCGCTGGTTACTTTAGGAGGCGGGCATATCCACGCTTCACGACGTCTGGACAGTTCTTCGTTAGAAACTTTAACATTAAGTGTGCGGTTGGGAATATCGATTTCGATGATATCACCGTTTTGTATAAGTGCAATATTACCGCCTTCACGTGCTTCAGGGGAAATATGACCGATGCAGGCCCCGCGGGTCGCACCGGAAAAACGCCCATCCGTAAGGAGTGCCACATCTTTATCAAGTCCCATACCGGCCAGTACTGATGTGGGATTGAGCATTTCGCGCATACCTGGTCCGCCTTTGGGTCCCTCATAACGAATGACTACGACATCTCCTTTTTCTATTTGTTTACCGCAGATTGCCGCAATAGCTTCATCTTCTGAATCGTAGACTTTAGCAGGGCCAGAATGTACAAGCATTTCTTCGGCGACGGCACTTTCTTTGACTACGCTGCAGTCGGGGGCGATATTGCCTTTGAGTACAGCAATGCCGCCTGTTTTGCGATAAGGATTCTCAACGCTGTGAATAACATCAGGACGGGTGATAACAGCATCAGCAAAATTTTCGCCCATAGTCTGACCTGTTACTGATTTTGCTTCCTTATGAATCAGGTCGAGTTTACTGAGTTCATGCATCACGGCATTGATTCCGCCAGCTTCATTAAGGTCAATGATATGATGGCTGCCACCAGGGCTAAGTTTAGTCAGATAAGGAGTTTTTTTGCTTATTTCATCAAATAATTCTAATGGTAATTCTAAGTCTGCTTCGTGGGCAATCGCGGGTAAATGTAAGGCAGTATTGGAAGAACCTCCGATTGCCATATCAACAGTTATGGCATTTTCGAAAGCGTCCATTGTCATAATATCACGCGGACACAGGTTTTGAGCAACAAGGTTCATAATTTTAGCACCTGCACGTTTGGCAAGAGCGATACGGGCACCCTGGTAAGCTGCTGGTATAGTACCGTTACCGGGTAAGCCCATACCAAGTACTTCAGTAAGGCAGTTCATAGTGTTAGCAGTGAACAGACCAGAACAGCTGCCGCAGCCTGGGCATGCGGCATGTTCGATGATGCTGAGTTCTGTTTTGTCGATTTTTCCTGCTTCAAAACGACCGGCGGCTTCAAAAACAGTGGAAACACTGATGTCGGTTCCGTTAAGACGTCCGGGAAGCATAGGCCCGCCGCTGACAACGATTGCAGGAATATTAAGACGTGCGGCTGCCATAAGCATACCCGGCACGATTTTATCACAGTTAGGAATGAGTACAAGACCGTCGAACGCGTGACCGTTAGCTACAGCTTCAATACTGTCGGCTACAAGTTCGCGGCTGGCGAGAGGATATTTCATACCGTTATGGCCCATGGCAATGCCATCGCAGATACCGATTGCAGGGAATTCGATCGGAGTTCCGCCAGCAGCTAAAATACCATGTTTAACAGCTTTGGCAATCTGGTCGAGGTGCATATGTCCGGGGATTATTTCGTTTTGGGCGTTAACTACGCCGATAAGTGGTTTTTTTAAGTCTTCTTCGGTGTAACCCATCGCATAAAATAAAGAGCGGTGAGCTGCTCTGGTTGAACCAAGCTTTACTTCTTCACTACGCATAATTTTAATAACCTCTTTCCCTTAAATATCTCTTTTATCTGTCTGTCTATCCAAGTATAAGGATATTAAAAAAATTTTACGGTATTTTACGAAAAATGTCAATTTAACAGATAATTGTGTAAGCCATGATTTCACCGTTTTTTTACAGGATAAGGGACTTTTTAGGTAGCCAAGGAACAGAAGATTATTATATAATATAAAAGCAACAGGTTTACATAATAAAATTTAAGTTAAGAGGTGTGATATATGAAAACAAAGATCACTGAGCTTTTAGGAATCAAGTATCCTATCATTCAGGGTGGCATGGCCTGGACTTCAGATGCAAATCTGGCAGCTGCTGTTTCCAATGCCGGCGGCGCTGGTATTATTGCTACAGGTGGCCGCACTGTAGAGTGGACCCGCGATGAAATCCGAAAAGCCAAAGCTTTGACCGCTAAACCTTTCGGCGTCAATATCATGCTGATGGCTCCTAATATTGCAGAGATTATTGATGTGGTTTGTGAAGAAAAAGTTGCCTTTGTAACTTTGGGCGCTGGCAATCCTGTTCCTCATATCGAAAAATTTCATGCTGCAGAAATTAAAGTTATTCCTGTAGTTCCAAGTGTCAAATTGGCAAAGCGTGTTGAAGAAGCAGGTGTTGATGCCATGGTCATCGAAGGTATGGAGGGTGGCGGGCATATAGGTCAGCAAACTACTATGGCTTTAATGACAAACGTACTGCCACTAATCAAAAAAGTACCGGTTTTGGTAGCAGGTGGTATTTCAGATGGACGTGGAATTGCGGCAGCGCTTATGATGGGGGCTGACGGTGTACAGATGGGATCACGTTTTATTCTGACGGACGAATGTCCTACCCATCCTAAAGCTAAAGAAGCCATTATTAAGGCTACTGATACTGATTCTGCTGTAACTGGTTTTTCGCGCAATAATGCTGTGCGTTGCCTGAAAAATGAGTTTACCAAAGAATATTTGGAAAAAGAATGCAGCGGTGCGCCGCAGCAGGAATTAAACGATTTTGCTACGGGAACTAACCGTTTAGGTGCGGTGGAAGGCGATATTGTCCACGGAGCTGTTTTAGTAGGGCAAAGTCTGAACGTTTTAAACGACATTCTGCCTTGTGCCGAAGTGATGGAAAGATTGATAGCTGAAGCAAGAGATACTTTAGCTAATGCGAAAAATATTGTGCTGTAAGCATAGTGATTAATTGAAACCGCAGCCGGGGATGACTTCGGCTGCGTTTTATATATCTTAATGTTAAATAGTGGCATCGAAAATAGTTTGAATAAATAATGGCTCTATAGTATAATATTATGGTAAAAATATCTTGCGATTTGTAAGGTTTAAAGATTTAGGGGGAATATGACAATGTCCGGACATTCGAAATGGGCAAACATCAAACACAAAAAGGGTAAAGCTGACGCAGCACGCGGTCAGATTACTACCAAAATCGGCCGCGAGATTAAGAATGGGTGGCCCTGACCCTACCGGCAATATGAAATTGAAATTGGCTTTATCAAAAGCTAAGGCCAATAATGTTCCTAAAGATAACATTCAGCGCGCTATCCAAAAAGGGCAGGGTGCTGCAGATGCTTCCAATTATGAGGAAATTACTTACGAAGGTTATGGTCCTGCTGGTGTTGCTGTAATGGTAAGCACTTTGACTGATAACCGTAACCGTACTGCTGCCGATGTTCGTCACGTATTTTCTAAATACGGTGGGAACATGGGCGAGACTGGTTGTGTAAATTGGATGTTCAAACGCAAAGGCGTTTTTAGTATCGACAGTGAAGCCGGCTATACGGAAGATGATTTGATGTTGATAGCGTTAGAGGCAGGTGCTGAAGATGTTAAAGCTGAGGAAGAAGGTTTTGAGATAGTTACCGAGCCTGAGGATTTTGATGCTGTTGAAAAAGCTCTTGCTGATAATAATATCGAAGTCATGATGTCTGAGATCGCAATGCTCCCTGACACAATGGCAGAACTGTCTGACGAAGACGTTGTTAAAGTCAGGAAAATGCTTGAGGCATTGGAGGACTTAGACGATGTGCAGGATGTTTATACAAACGCAGACCTGCTGGAAGAAGACGAAGAATAAATTGTGCGACAGGCAGGCTCATCAAGGCCTGCCTGCTTTCTATCATAATCAGGAGGGAGCACGAAGAGATGCTGGCAATTGGAATTGACCCTGGTACTGCTATCTGCGGCTTTGGCCTGGTGGAAATGGTAGGGAATAAACTGACTCCTATCCATTATGGAGCTGTGTTTACGGATAAGGATATGCTGCCTGAACTCAGGTTGAAAAAAATCTACGATGAACTGAGCGTCTTATTGGATGAATATCGTCCGGATGTGATGAGTGTGGAACAATTGTTTTTTAACCGCAATGTAACGACAGCAATAAGCGTTGGTCAGGCTCGCGGTGTGGCACTTTTGACAGCAGCTAACCGCGGTATCCAGATCACGGAATTTACACCGATGCAGATCAAGCAGGCTGTTGTAGGTTATGGCGGCGCTAACAAAGAGCAGGTGACTTTTATGGTGCAGAAGCTCTTGAATATTCGTACAAAACCTAAACCAGATGATGTCGCTGATGCTTTGGCAGTGGCGATTTGCGGATTGCATACGGCAGCGACAAGACGATGGCAGGAGTTGAAGTAAATGATTGGATCAATTAAAGGAAAGGTGGCCTATCTGGCAAATGAATATTGTTTGTTGGAAACTAACAGCGGTGTTGGCTACAGGGTCTTTATGCCTGCGGCTCATTTGGGACAACTTGCTGTAGGAATGGAAGCTAGAGTGCACACTTATATGGCTGTGCGCGAGGATGCTATTTTACTGTTTGGCTTTCTGAATCAGGAATACTATAATTTATTTTTACTTCTTCTTGGGGTCAGCGGTGTTGGTCCTAAGGTTGCATTAGGCATTTTGTCTGCCGTTAAGCCGGATGATTTTTATCTGGCAGTGCAAAGCCGTGACCTTAAGGTTTTAACAAAGTTGCCAGGGATTGGTAAAAAGACCGCTGAACGGTTACTTTTAGAATTAAAAGATAAAGTAGGCGGTATAGGCGGTGACAGCGACAGCGGTTTTGCCGATACTGCATTTGGCGGCGGTAGTGCTGCTGTGGATGAAGCTATTGAAGCATTGTGTGCTTTAGGATACTCTAATTCGGAAATCATGCCTGCTTTAAAACAGATTCCGAATTATGCAGAACTTAGCAGTGAGGTAATTATTAAGCAGGCTCTCAAATTGTTTGCCGGGAGGAAATAATGCAGCCGGAAGAAAGAATTATTACCGGACAGGAGCAGGACGCCGATGTATGGCAATACAGCCTGCGTCCTCGCCGCCTGGCCGAATATATCGGGCAGAATCAGGTAAAACAGAATATGGAAGTATTCATCAAGGCTGCTGCCGACAGGAAAGAAGCGCTAGATCATGTGCTTTTATTTGGGCCGCCTGGTCTGGGGAAAACCACATTAGCAAATATTATTGCCAATGAATTGAATGTTAATATTCGTGTTACGTCAGGCCCTGCTATTGAACGACAGGGTGATCTGGCAGCGATTTTGACTAATTTAGGTGATAATGACGTGCTTTTTATTGACGAGATTCACCGCTTATCCAAAACAGTGGAAGAAATCTTGTACTCAGCAATGGAAGATTATGCTTTGGATATCATTATCGGTAAAGGCCCGAGTGCGCGCAGCGTGCGGTTAGATTTGCCAAAATTTACGCTTATTGGTGCTACGACACGTTTAGGAGCCATTGCGGCTCCTTTACGTGATCGGTTTGGTGTACAGTGCCGGTTGGAATTTTATAAGCCTGATGAATTACAGTTTATTATTACACGTGCTGCTGAAATTTTAGGTGTTGAGATCGCTGCTGACGGAGCAGAGGAAATTGCACGCCGCAGTCGCGGAACTCCGCGTGTAGCGAATCGTTTGTTAAAGCGCGTGCGCGATTTTGCACAGGTGTCAGGTGCTGCGGTTATTACTGGACAAATGGCAGATGAAGCTTTAGCACGCTTAGAGGTTGATCGTTATGGTCTTGACCGCAATGATCGACGCATTCTTCAAACGATTGTTAAAACATTTTGCGGTGGACCTGTTGGTATTGAAACCATTGCGGCTGCAGTAAGTGAGGAAACAGATACTATTGAGGATGTAATTGAGCCATATCTTATGCAATTGGGGCTGCTTCAGCGTACACCGCGGGGGCGGATTGCCACACGTGAAACGTATCGTTATTTGGGAGTGCCTTTCCCGGAAAAGGGATGATGTGATGAAACTGCTATTGCACGCCTGCTGCGGACCTTGTGCATGCTATCCTGCAGAGAAGCTGTTGGTTGACGGCAAGGCTTTTGATATTTTGTATTTTAATCCAAATATCCATCCATATAAGGAATTTAAACGGCGATTAAATGCTTTACGAGAGTTATGCGAGAAAAAACGTTATAAGCTGATTGTAGATAAAAGCTACCCTCTGGAAACTTGTGTGCAAGGGATGCTGGATGAACCTGTAATACGCTGCGCTTACTGCTACAGAGTGCGGATGCGTTATGCAGCTCAGTATGCCAAAGAAAATGGTTATGATGCTTTCTCAACGACTTTATTAGTCAGTCCGTATCAGAAGCATGAACTGATCATACAAATGGCTGAAGAAGCTGGGAAGGAATTTGATATCCCGTTTTACTATGATGATTTTCGCAAAGGTTATCAGCGTGGTGTTGATATAAGCCTAGAGCTGGAGTTATATCGTCAGCCATACTGTGGCTGCGTATTCAGTGAAAGGGACCGTTATGAGAAGAAGCCTAAGGTAAAGTTAGACTAGTTTTAGAGAAGGGGGCGTCCTCATGAAAAAACTGCTGCTGCTTGTCGCGTGGGTATTCTGTATCAATTGTGGCATAGTAATGGCTTCATCGCCTGATATTGCTGTTGCTGTCGTACATGGTCAGTTTGCAGCTGAGCTTAGCTGTGAGGATGAACTGATGGTAAGAGTACCGGATACCGGAGAGGAAATGGTTTTGAAACCGGATAGGTATTTTGTAAATGCTGAGGGTGGTACTGTCAATTTGGGTGCGCAGAAGTTTGGTGCCAAAACGTTACGTTTTGTGGTAAAAGAAAATGGCAAGCCCATTGAAGTAAATAAAAAAGCTTACCGTGGCAGCTTTGAGGTACGTATTTCCGCTGACGGAAAGACTTTAGATGTGGTCAATGTACTGCCGTTAGAGCAGTATTTATATAGTGTTGTGGGCGAAGAAATACCTGTGATTTTCCCTGATGAGGCAATTAAGGCCCAGGCTGTAGCAGCAAGGTCGCTGGCTTATAACAGGCTTGAAACCCGCAGTCGTTTAGGTTATGATCTGAAAGCCAGTGAAGAAGGGCAGGATTATTATGGACTGACAACAGAAAAGCAGGCTATTAATAAACTGGTCGATGTCACAGCGGGAATGGTAGTCACTTATAACGGGCAGCCAATTGAAGCTGTTTATCACCAAAGTGGTGGCGGGCAGACGGAAAACAGCCGCGATGTGTGGGGTAGATATGTACCTTATCTGCGCAGTGTGAAGGATTACGACTGGGATGCACCTATGTATAACTGGGAAAAAGCTTTGCCTGCAAGTGAGATCGAACGACGTTTATCGACGCGTGGATATGCTGTCGGCAAACTTGAAAGCATACGTTTATCACCGCTGGAAGGCAGTAGCAAAATGTTTGGAAATGATCGCACTGCCAGCGGACGGGTGCAGGAAATGCTATTCAGCGGCAGCGGCGGGACATTTCTTTTTACAGGACAGCAGGTGCAGGAAATATTAGGGCTCAACAGTACTTTTTTTGAAGTGGAAGTCAACCGTCCTGTACCAAATTCTATTGAGATTCCTATTGAAAATCCTTATGGAATAGAAATCGGCAGGAAGGAAGTCCCGATAAAAGTCAGCGAACGTAGTATTAGTTTCAAAGATATTTTAAAGGATCTGCATTTTGTCAGCGGTGAAAAAGGTGAGATGGTAACTTTTAAAGGCCGTGGGCAGGGGTCCGGACTGGGGCTTTCCCAGTGGGGAGCACGTGGGATGGCAAATAGTGCGCCGCCACGCAGCAGGGACTATTATAAAGAAATTTTAACTCATTATTATACAGATACCAGGGTTGAAAAAATTTACTGAAACCGGAGATTAAGATGCAGGTAAAAGATTTTACTTATGAATTGCCGCAGGAATTGATTGCGCAGTATCCGTTGGAACCGCGCGATCACTCAAGATTGCTTGTTGTAGATAAAAATACGGGAACAATAGAACACAGACATTTTTATGATTTATGTGAATATTTGCGGCATGATGATTTACTGGTTTTTAATGATACACGTGTTATTCCGGCACGTCTGCATGGCGTGAAGGATACTGGTGCAAGAGTTGAGGTATTTTTGCTGACACGTTTAAATAGTACGGATTGGGAAGTTTTGGTTAAACCTGGTCGCAAACTGCGCGTTGGGGCAAAAATAAAATTTAGTGATGATTTGTCCTGTGATATTCTTGCTGATACGGATTTTGGCGGAAGAATAGCGCGTTTTTATTATAATGGCGTATTCGAAGAGATTTTGGATCGTTTGGGTGAAACGCCGCTGCCACCGTATATTACGGCACCACTGGAAGATAAGGAACGTTATCAAACAGTCTATTCAAGAGAGAATGGCAGTGCTGCAGCACCAACTGCCGGACTGCATTTTACCAAAGAACTTTTGCAAAAGATTAAGGATATTGGCTGCGAAGAGGTTTTTGTAACACTGCATGTTGGTCTTGGCACTTTTCGCCCTGTCAGTGTTGATGACATCAAAGATCATGTGATGCACAGAGAGTTTTACTCTGTTTCACCTGAAGCGGCTGAAGCTATTAATAAGGCTAAAGCTGAAGGTCGGCGTATCGTTGCTGTAGGAACTACTGCAGTACGTACTTTAGAAGCTGCGGGTGAAAGTGGTATGATTAAAGCTGGCGGGAACTGGACAAATATCTTTATTTATCCTGGATATCGCTTTCGACTGGTAAATTCATTGATAACTAATTTCCACTTGCCGCAGAGCACGCTTTTGATGTTGGTATCAGCCCTGTCAACACGTGAGATTATGCTGTCGACTTATGCTGAAGCTGTACGCGAACATTATCGTTTCTTTTCTTTTGGTGACGCTATGTTTATTACTGATTTGAATAAATAATTTTTAGGAGAATTTATGCACGCAGTTACATATGAATTAATAAAAGAGTGCAGTCGGAGCGGCGCGCGATTAGGTAAATTACATACTCCGCACGGAACTTTTGATACGCCGATGTTTATGCCTGTTGGAACACAGGCGACCGTAAAAACATTAGCGCCAGAAGAATTATATGCTATGGGCAGTCAGGTTATTTTGTCTAACACTTATCATTTGTTTTTACGGCCTGGTCACGAATTGGTCAAGAAAGCTGGAGGTTTGCATAATTTTATGCGTTATGACCGGGGGATGCTTACAGACAGCGGTGGATTTCAGGTTTTTAGTTTGGGAGCCATGAGAAAAATCAAAGAAGAAGGTGTGACATTCAGGTCGCATATTGACGGTTCAAAAAAATTTTTGTCGCCAGAGATAGCCACAGAAGTACAGGAAGCATTAGGCGCCGATATCGCAATGGCTTTTGATGAATGCATTCCTTATCCGGCTGATTTTGATTATGCCAAACAATCAACTATGAGAACTACGCGTTGGGGCAAACGCTGTTTAGATATACATACCCGTGAAGACCAATCTATGTTTGGCATTGTTCAGGGTGGAATGTATCCGGAACTTCGAAAAATGAGTGCTGATCAGCTGACGGAAATGGATTTTGCTGGTTATGGAATCGGTGGACTGAGTGTTGGTGAACCTAAGCCGCTGATGTATGACATTTTAAACCAAACAACTGAGCATATGCCAAAGAATAAAGTACGTTATCTAATGGGAGTTGGAACCCCAGACTGTATAGTAGAGGCAGTAAACCTGGGTGTCGATATGTTTGACTGTGTATTTCCAACAAGGGTAGCGCGTAACGGTACAGCAATGATCCCAGAAGGACGGCTGGTTGTACGGAATGCAGCATATGCTGAGGATTTTCGTCCTATTGATGAACGCTGTGGCTGTTATACTTGCCGTAATTTTTCACGGGCCTATATCAGGCATCTGTTTAAGGCAGAAGAGTTGTTTGCTCTGAGGCTACTTACGATCCACAATCTACATTTTCTGCTTGATTTTACAAAGCAGATTCGTTCTGCTATTGCCAGTGATACTTTCCCTGAGCTGCGCGAAAGATTTTTAGAAAATTATCGAGGCTAAAACAGGATTTTTCGTTTTTATGGCGAATATAACCCCAGATAGGGGAGAATTATGAAGGAGGTGTTCCCATGCAAGGTGGAGATACTATGGCGATGATCAATGCGATCTGGCCGTTTATCTTAATGGGCGGTATCTTTTATTTTATGCTGTATCGTCCTCAGAAACAAGAACAACAAAAACGTCAGAGAATGCTTGATTCTTTGAAAAAAGGCGATAAAGTAGTGACTATTGGCGGTATGTTTGGTATGATTACCGCTATCAGTGAAAAAAAGGTTACCTTGAAGCTGGCTGAAGACGTGGAAGTTGATTTTGCACGTTCCGCTATCAGTGCTTTTCAAGATCCCGTTAAGCAGGAAATGGCAGAAAAATAATGAAGAAACAACAATTGCGCAAGGAGTTAAAATCTTTGCGCAATCAGCTTTCTAGGGATCAGGTTGACCGCTGGAGCAAAGAAATCTGTGCAAATATTATGCTTTCGCCACAATATCGTCAGGCTGACGTCATTTTTGGTTATCTGGCATTCGGAAACGAACCGAATATAGACATTGTTTTAGAGCAGGCTATACTCGCTGGTAAAACGGTTTGTGTTCCGCAGATAATTTCAGAAACAGAGATTTGTGCGGTGCGGTTTGAATGTTTTGGTCAGTTATCACTTGACCGTTACGGAATCCGCAGTGTTAGTGGTACAGATGATGTGATAAATCCACATGAAATAGCTTTGGTATTGGTGCCTGGAGTTGGTTTTGCTAAAAATGGCAACCGAATAGGCATGGGTGCAGGTTATTATGACCGCTTCTTGGCACAGGTTGATAAAGCTGTGCTGATGGGTGTGACTTATAATGCTCTGTTATGCAGTAAAATACCAGTAGATTATTATGATAAACCGGTGCAGTATCTGGTTACTGAAACAAACGTTACTCTTTGTGAGTAGCTTGTTTATAAAAGTTTTGATGAACTTACTAAAGGGGGCAGCTAATTTTGAGATGGAATGAATTAGGCAAATTCTTGATTATCTCGCTGGCGATAATCGGGGGTTTCTGTGTTTATATTTCGCCTTTGTCAAATTCCATTAAACAGGGACTTGATCTGCAGGGTGGTACACATGTTGTGCTTCAGGCTGTTGATACACCTGAGTTAAAGGTTGATGATGATGCAGTTAATCGTTCAGTGAAAATTATTGAACGCCGTGTCAATGAACTTGGATTGACCGAACCGGTTATACAGCGTCAGGGTAAGGATCGTATTATTGTTGAGCTTCCTGGAGTTAAAGATCCTGATAAAGCGATTGCGATGCTCGGACGTACCGCACTTTTGGAGTTTAAAGATGTCAGCGGGAAAACTGTTCTGACAGGTAAAGACTTAAAGGATGCTAAAGCGCAAATTTCTCAGGGCAACCAGTCTGTTGTCGGTTTGGAGTTCAGTGATGAAGGCGGCAAAAAGTTCGCTGATCTTACCGCACGTAACATAGGTAAACCGATCGCTATTGTGTTAGATGGTGAAGTGCTGACAAATCCTGTAGTACAGGAAGCTATAACTGGCGGCAGAGCTCAAATCTCAGGATCACGTACTATGGAAGAGGCTGAGCATTTGGCTATTTTACTGCGTAGCGGTTCTCTGCCGGTGAAAATTGAGGTCATGGAAAACCGTACTGTTGGACCTACATTAGGTCAGGATTCTAAAGAAAAAAGTATTAAAGCTTTTGGAATCGGTGTTATCGGTGTTTTTGTATTTATGATTCTATTTTACCGTTTGTCAGGGATTGTAGCTTGTATTGCATTATTGCTTTATGTAATGATGCTGCTTTTAGTGATGCGGTATCTGAATGCGACGCTGACTCTGCCTGGTATAGCTGGTATCATCCTGTCTATTGGCATGGCAGTAGATGCTAATGTCTTGATTTTTGAACGATTTAAAGAAGAAATTCGCAATGGTAAAACTTTACGTTCAGCAATGGATGCAGGATTTAATCGTGCGTTTGTAACTATTTTTGACTCTAATGTAACGACTTTAATGGCTGCCGTTATTCTTTTCTATCTTGGTACTGGACCGATTAAAGGCTTTGCAGTAACATTGGCTATTGGTGTTATTTTGAGTATGTTCTCGGCTATTACTGTGACTAAATTTTTGTTGCGCTTTTTGATTTCAAGCAATTTCACTAAAAATCCCGCTTTCTTTGGCGTTTCTGCTCCGAAGGAGGTGAATAAATAATGTTTTCGATCGTAAAGAATTATAAAATTTTCTTTTCCATCACCATTATTTTTCTGTTGATCGGCTTTGGTTCTATTGTTACCCGTGGTTTCAATCTTGGAATTGATTTTACAGGCGGCAGTATTGTTGATTTGACTTTTGAAAATCCGGTCAATGTGGCACAGGTTCGGGATGTCCTGAAAGAACATGATATGGGCAATAGTATCATCCAACTGGAAAACAGTGATGGCAAAACTGAAGCCAACAGTGTATTGATTCGTACTGGTGTTGTGGAGGATACTGAATTAAGAGCTACGATGAATGATCTGCAAAGCAAGCTTGGCAATTATCAGATACAGCGTGTTGAGCAGGTTGGCGCTACAATCGGTTCAGAACTGGTACAGCAGGCGGCTATGGCAATAGTTCTTTCCTGGGTATTGATGATTGCTTATATTACCTTTAGGTTTGAGTTTAAATTTGCAATAGCGGCAATTATAGCACTTATTATTGATGTTTTGGTAGTATTGAGTTATTTCTCATTGTTCCAAATGGAAATGGATTCTTCGTTTGTTGCAGCACTGCTGACGGTAGTCGGTTATTCTGTTAACGGTACGATCGTTATTTTTGACCGTATTCGTGAAAATCTGAAAATACATCGACGCAGTGAAAGCCTGGGCGAGATGGTCGATAACAGCATTTGGCAGTGTATGACGAGGACAATTTATACTGTGGCAACATCATTGTTTGCTATAGTGTCAATCTTCCTTTTTGGCGGAGAGACTATACATAATTTTTCTTTCGCTATGCTGGTAGGTTTTGCCAGTGGTGCCTATACTTCGATTTTTCTGGCTGGTCCGATGTGGATGTTCTTGAAAAATAAGAAAATTGGCATTTGATGAGTAAATAAAATCCCCTGTGCAAAGCACAGGGGATTTTTCATTTATCTGTGAATAGTATTGTACTGATACAAAAATGAGATCTTTTTTCATAAAAATGCTTGATAATACTCAGAAATAGATTTCACTTTTGAAACATTTATTTAAATAGAGCGACATAACCGTTGATAAAAATTCCAAGAACGATCAAAGGTAAAATATAAGTGACATAAAATCGCATCCATTTAGGAAATTTAAGTCCGTTGCCGGTATCAGCTTCTTTGATAAAATTGTTCCAGCCCCAGCCATAACGTTGTGTGCAAAATAGCAGATAAACGAGGCTGCCTAATGGCAGTAGATTGTTGCTGATAAAGAAATCTTCTAAATCAAGGATGCAGCTTCCAGGACCTAACGGCTGGATATGGCTCCAGACATTGAAACCAAGTATACAGGGCATAGAAAGCATTGTTATCAGCACTATATTGATATAAATAGTTTTACTGCGGCTCCAGCCAGTAAGATCGCGGATGCAGGCAGTTATATTTTCAAAGACTGCAATAACAGTAGAATAAGAGGCAAATATCATGAAGAGGAAGAATAATGCTCCCCAAAATTGACCCCATGGCATTGCGTTAAAAACGTTAGGTAAAGTTACAAAAAGGAGGTTAGGTCCACTGTCTGGATTAACGCCAAAACTAAAGCAGGCTGGAAAAATGATCAAGCCTGAAATAAGTGCTACGGCTGTATCCAAAATAGTGATAAATACGGCCTCGCCTGTTAGAGAACGTTCTTTGGCAATATAGCTTCCGAAGATAGCCAGAGCACCTATACCGAGGCTGAGTGTAAAGAAAGCCTGTCCCATAGCGGCGAAAATAACTTCGGAAACACCTTTTTCAAAGACTTTATTGAAATCAGGATAGAGGTAGTATTTAAGACCAGCTTCTGCTCCTGGCAAGAACATGGAGTTTGCAGCTAAGGCTAACATGAGGATGAGCAGGCATAACATCATTGTTTTTGTGATTTTTTCTACACCGGCCTGTAAACCTAAAAGACAAACACCAAAACAAACCAGGACTGTCAGGACCATATTGAAAGTCATAGTAAGTGGATCCCCAAGCAGGCTACCAAAAAGAGCGCCTACACCCTTAGCATCAAGCCCTGCGAAGTCACCAACAGCCATTTTATAAAAATAATACAGCATCCAACCAGCAACTGTTGTGTAGAACATCATCAGGATATAGTTGCCGGCAATAGCTCCGTATTTATAAAGGTGCCATTTAGTTCCTTTGGGTTCTAAAACATCAAATGAAAGTGCAGCGCTGCGGCAGCTAGCGCGGCCTACTGAAAATTCTGCTACCATGATAGGCAATCCTAGAATGAGAAGGAAAAATAGATAGATAAGTACGAAAGAGGCGCCTCCGTACATGCCTGTAATAAATGGAAAACGCCATACGTTACCAAGGCCGATAGCACAGCCTGCAGAAATAAGGATAAAGCCAAGTCGGGATGAGAAATTTTCACGTTCCATAGTAATAAAAGTCCTTTCACTTTGCATACACAGCATATGATAAAATAATAATTATAGTAAAAACAATTATACAAAAGAATCTGATTTTTGTAAATTGTTTGTGAACTTAAAATGAAGTGAAAGTAAAAAGCATCTTGAATTTTCAAGATGCTTTTCTTGTAGAGGTAGCTCGTTTTCCAGTTAATAACAAACCTAACCAAGGAAATTTAACTCCTAATTTAGTTATGATAATACTTGAGAGTACTGATAAAGTGACAAGAAGACAGTAGATCAAAAGAATTTTTTTGCTGGTCATAACAATTCCGCTAACGTGACAAAGCCTGCTGATGATATCCATCCAAAAAGGATGGATAAGATAAACAATAAGCGAGTTTACTGATAAGAGATGAATAAACTTTCTGATAGGATTCGAAAGACTTGTTTTGGCAAAGACTGCACAGAAAAAAATAAGAGAACCTATTGTGTAAAGGAATCCCTGCAGGCTCAATTGCTGAAGAGTGTTTACCAGAATGATCAGACTGGAATTATGATAAAAATAATAATAGTAATAACCAAATGATTTACTTTTTAAATGAAAGTAATTCAGAAAAAACAGTATCAAATAAAGCTATGTCCTCTTTTACGCCCATAAATTCCGCTGTATTCGTCAGTATTACTGCCGCCTCCTCACGCGTAATATCGTCATTCGGTGCAAATTCCGTTTCAGAACGTCCGTTTATTATTCCCGAATTTGCAAGAAAAGTTACTTCTTTATCATCGGTATCAGCAAACGAACTCTTAACATTATTCTCACTAATCAGTGATTTTTGTTCAAGCATTTTATATGCCAAATGACAAAAATCAATACGCGATATATTAGCGGTTAAATCTCTGTCCGCAAAGAAATTCGGCAATAATCCCGCTTCATCTGCACTTATCAAACTTTCCTCCGCCCATTGTGAATGCCTTTCGCTTACTTCCGCAGAAGCACCTATTCCCGACGCTAAAATCATTGACACACATAACGCACC